>JAEEGK010011990.1_pt1 | contig 19749 bp, 9 predicted proteins | sample 8958771 | NCBI WGS metagenome assembly JAEEGK01 (sample SAMN16246547, study PRJNA631951) | gut metagenome | biome: gut microbiome; feature: rumen; material: SC-attached | host: Bos | place: Iran: Karaj | collected 2018-10
TTGGTTCTTCAACATCAATTACAGGTTTCATTGTAATTACTCTTTCTAAATGAAGTCTTTGTTCTCTAATTTTATCTTGTATATGACATATTCTATTTAAATATTGAGTATTCCACATTTTTATTTTTTATTCTAATTTACATAAAAAAATGAAAAAAAATAACTTTAAAAAATTAAATTTTTAAAAAAAATATAAAACAAAATAATATCATTTATTATATTTTCTAATCCAAGGATGATTCCTAACATCATTTAAAGAAATTCTTTCTTTAGGATTTCTTTTAAGTAATTTCAATATTAAATCCTTAACTTCCCAAGAAAAAAAATAAGGAAAATTAACTTTTAAATCTTTTATTTTTCTAATAGTTTCTTTTTGACAATCACTTTCAAAAGGAGGATGTCCAGCACAAAATTCAAAAATTAAAATACCTAAACACCATAAATCAACATTATCATCATGTTTATGATTATCTAACATTTCAGGAGGAAGATAATCTAAAGTACCACAGAAAGTTTTTCTTAAATGACTAGGAGCATGAATACTCCAACCAAAATCAGCTAATTTAATAACACCTAAACTATTTAAAATATTTTCTGGTTTAATATCTCTATGAATAACATGTTTTTTATGAATATATTCTAAAGCATCACACATTTGAAAAATATATTTACTTGATTTTTCTTCTGAAAATCTTTTATTTGGTGATGACATTAATTCTTTATATAATTCTCCTCCTGGTGCATATTCTAATATTAAATATATATTTTGAGAATCCCAAAAAAAATTATAAAGTTTTAATATATTTTTGTGATTTAAATGACTTTGAATTTCTATTTCTCTACGAAGTTGAATTTCTACTCCATTTGATATTAGTTGTTTCTTACTTAAAAGCTTTAATGCACATATAAAATTTGATTTTTTCTCTTTTACTAAGTATACTCTACCAAATTTTCCTGTTCCTAATTTTTTTCCTATATGGAAATCTGATATTGAAAATTGGTTTGTTATTCCCATTCGAGAAAATTCAGTTTTTTTTAAATTTTCAAAAAAATTTTTGTCTAATTTTGGAGTTTGATGATAGGAATTGTTTTGTAAAGATGAAGTTATATTTGATTGATTTTGATTTTTGATTTGAGTTTCATTTTGATTTGATATGTTTTGTTTTGATTGATTTTCTATTTTGTTTATTTTTGTTATATTTGATGTCGGAGGTGATTGAATTTTAATATTTTCATTTTTTATGTTTTGATTGTTTTCATTTGTTACACTATCTTTTACTAATTCACTATTTTGAAATTGCTCTTCTATTATTCCGTTTTTAGTTTGGAAAAATTTTGATATTAATGCTTCATCTGATTGATTTAAAGAAATACTAATTTCTTCTTCTTTTGGAATTGCGCTTGTATTCATATCAATCATCCAGTCTATTTTATTATATTCTTTTTGATTATTTTGAACTGTTGTATAATAATGATTTAAATTATTGTTATTTATATTAAATTCATTAGTTTTCTCTTCTCTAAAAGGATTTTCTGTTTGATGAACTTTTATAATTTCTTTAAATTTTTGTATATCCTCATCCATATTTTTTAAATTTAAAATTTAAAAAAAAAATAAAAAAAAAGTATATAAAATAAAAATAAAAAAAATTAATTTTCTATCATCAAAAAATAATATAAAAAACCAACAAAAAAAAAATAAAAAATTTTATTTACCAATAACTCTATTCCCAGCAAATTGTAATCTCCCTGAATTAACTCTACCTCCATTAACTAAAGGATTATACATTCTATTATAATCAAATTTATAAGAATTAATAGGATGTGTAATAGGATTTTGTTCTAAATTAGAATCACCTAAATTATAATTTCTATTAGTATATGGATTCCCAATAACCATATTTTCCTTTGTAATTTTACCAGGTGCAGCTCCTTGAACTTGTAAATTATAATTTGGAGTTGCTGCAATTTTTTTTGCTTCATGATAACTTGGAGTTCTCCCTGGATTTATTACTAATGATTCTTCATTTGTTTTTGGATTTATTGTTGGTTGATCTTGAACTATTGATTCATAATTTTGTAATTTTTTTATATATTCTGGATCTACTTGTTCTCTTTGTTGTAATAACATCATTTCTCTTTGTCTTTGCTGTTCCATTATATAATTTTCATATTGCATTCTTTCATATTCTTCAGGTGTTATTTCATTATAATTTAATTGAGGTGATTGATTCATTAATTCAGGATTTGATATTTGTGGATTTGATAATTGAGGTGATGAATTTGGAATTTGGGGATTTGTAATTTGAGATGATGGATTTACTATTTGTGGATTTGTTAATTGAGGATTACTTAATTGAGGATTAGTTAATTGAGGTGTTGGATTAACTAATTGTGTATTTGGATTAGTTATCTGAGGTGTTGGATTTTTTATTTGTGGATTTCCTATTTGGGAATTAGGATTATTTGATATTTCTTCTTTTTTAAAATTTAAAGTTGGTGTTACTTCTCTGTATGGAATTTTTTCTTGTGGAAGTTGTGGTGGGAACATTTGATTTGGATTATTTAATTGAGGTTGTAATTGAGGATTTTGATTTTCCATTTCTTGTTGACGCATATATTCAATATATTTCATATAATCACGATCTGATTCTAATTGAGGATTTTCTAGATTTTGATTTATTTGTTCTTTTGGTTTTTCTTCTATTTTTTGTATTTGAGGATTTGGTGTTTTTTTTTCTGCTGGAATATTTATATCAGGAAGTTGTTGTATTCTTTGTCTATTTTGTTGTTGTTGGGACATTAAATATTGTTCATATTCTTTTTTATATTTTTCATCTTCTGGATTAGATATTTTTTCATTTTGAGGATTTGGAATTTGTTCTTGTTGTGTTATTGGTATTTCACTTTTTGGTTTTGTCATTGGAATTTGTTGTTGTTGCATTTGTTGATAATATGCTAATTCTTCAGGTGTCATTTGGGGATTTTGCATCATTCTAGGTTCCATCATTTCAGGATTTTGCATCATTCTTGGATCAATTTCAGGATTTTGTCTGATTCTAGGATCGATTTCAGGATTTTGTCTAATTCGAGGATCCATCATTTCAGGATTTTGCATCATTCTAGGATCCATTATTTCAGGATTTTGCATAATTTTAGGATCCATCATTTGTGGATTCTGCATCATTCTAGAATCCATTTCAGGATTTTGTCTAATTCTTGGGTCATCCATCATTTGTGGATTCTGCAACATTCTAGGATCCATTTCAGGATTTTGCATCATTCTTGGATCAATCATTTCAGGATTTTGCATCATTCTAGGATCCATTTGAGGATTTTGTATCATTCTTGGATCCATCATATCAGGATTTTGCATCATTCTTGGATCCATCATTTGTGGATTTTGTCTCATTTGTTCTTGCATATATCTTTCATATTCCTCTCTTTCTCTTAAATATTGTTCTTCCTGAGGATTAAATTGCCTTTGATCTCCTCCTTTTCCTTTCTGTAATTCATTCATATACATATCATACTGTCTTTTACTTTCAGCTTCTAAATCCTTATAATTAAAATAATTAACCTGATCTCTATTTAAAGCTCTTTGTTCCAAAGCTAAATTTTGAACATTCCTATTAAATTCTCTTTCTCTAATCATTCTTTGTTCATTAGCAATTCTTCTTCTTTCCTCTTCATTTAAATTATTATAACCTCTCCCAGGAACTTTCATATTAACTAAATGTCCTTTCATTTCTTTTTCTTTATTCATAACAATATTTTTTTTTAATCTCAAATATTCTTGATATTGTTCAGGAGTAAATCCAGCACTTTCATCAGGTAATTGTTTTCCTAAATAAGTATTTTGATAAGAAGAACCAGGAAATTTTTGATTAGGATCACAGAATCCTAAAATATTATTATTAATAATATTATATCCATGATAATTAATACTTCTCATATCAGGTTTAAATATTTGTCTATTTGCTACTTGATCTGTTGTTAATGATGAACCACTTTTTTGATAATTTATAAATTGATCTTCTCTATTTTCTTGTCCTATTTTTCCTGAAATGTGATCTACGTTTATTTTCTTTTTTGTTAAATTTGGATTTGTCATATGTGTTTGTTCATATGCTTTTGATAAATATTGAAGTTCTTGTCTTTGAAATGCCATTTTATCTGATTTTTTACGATCTTCTGCATTTAGGTAACGGTTTAGGAAATTTAAATTTGAATCTGTGTTTTTGTCTGTGTAGGCTAGTGTTTCTTTTTTTACACCTATTTTTAATAAGGGTTCTGGCTTTTTTTTTTGAGGAAAATATGGACCTCGCATTTTTTTTTATGAATATTTTATTTATTTTTTAAAATTTAATTATTTATGCGGTTTTTAAAAATTTTTTTTATTTATTTTTTATTTTGTTTTTTCCTAATTGCAATCAATATTAAAATGAGAATAAATATTTTGTATCATTTTATGTTTAAAAAGTTCTTTAATATACCTATTTAATATAATAAAATATATTAATCAAAATAAATTAATTTAAGAATAATTTAATCATTTAATGAATGATAATTTAAATAATTTTGATTTTAAAGAAATATCATTTTATATATGATTTTGAAGAACATAGTAAAAGTGAAATGAAGATAAAAAGTTTATATTAAAAATATTCCAAATAATTTATCTAAAAACTAATTTACAAATTGAAAAAAAGAATAAATATGATTAAAAATAATAATAAATATAATTTAAATTTTATTTGTTTTTATAATGAAATAGATTGTGCAATTTTAATATTTGATTATATAAAATTTAAACTATTTCTTTAATTTCATTTTCATCTTTTTCATTATTTTACATTTGTTTTTTTTCATTCTTATTTTTTAAATATTGTTTAAAATATTTATTCTTTTAATTTAAATTTAATCTTATTTTTTTTTGTTAATTTATATATAATTTTAATATTTTTGCTTATTTCAGTTCTTCTTCATCAGGTTCTTTTTTCTTTTTACTTTTCTTTTTTTTCTTATGTATTTTTTCTATATTTCCTTCTTCTTGATTTTCATTTTCTTTTTTGTCTTCTTTTTTGTCTTCTTTTTCATCTTCTTTTTCATCTTGTTCATTATCTTGTTCTTCATTTTTATTATCTTCATCTTCATTTTCTTCATTTGAATAATTAATAATTCCAAGTTGAACTAATAAATTTTCAAATTTAATCATAAATTTTTCTCCAATTTCTTTTTTAAAATATAATTCTTTAATTATATGATCATTTTCAGAAACTAAAAATTCAATATGTAAAATAATAAATTCATTTTCATGTTGAATTCCAACATTTTGACAATTAAATAAAGAATATTTATTTCCAATTCTTCTTATATTTATTTTACTTTTATCATAAACTTTATCTTTAATCATATAAATAAAAGTTTCATTTAATAAAGCAAAATAAGGATTACGTAAAATTTTTGGATTTTTAAAACCTAAATTAGAAAGTAAACTTCCTTTTTCTTTTACTTTTATAAAAGGAAATAATTCATATTGAGAAATATCAATATTACTTCCTTTATATAATATTCTATGACAATATGTATTTGGATCTATTTCTGGTTCAATTAAAGAATTTTCTTTATTATCATTATTATTAGATGTTGATTTATTTGTTGAAATTTCTTCTAAATTTAAATCTTCTTTTTTTTCATTTTCTTTATTTTCATTTGATAATTTTTTTTCAATTTCTTCTTTTTTTTCATCTTGATTATTATTTTCAGACATTATTTATTAAAAATATTTAAATAAAAAAAATAAATTAAATATTAAAAACATAAAAAAAATGATTAATAAAATATACATAATAACATAGCAATAAATATTTATAAAATTTGTTATATCAAAAATTTTATATTTATTTTGTTTTATCACTAAATCTTTTAACAGAATTAAACATTCTTTTCAAAATACAATGTTCAGTAGAAGTTAAAGTATTTTCATACATAGCTCTTCCATAATGACAACCACATTCACAATCTTCTTTAGTAATCATAAAAGCAATCATAAAAGCCATTTTTAAATTCATAAATTGATAAGTTTTCTGAGCAACATTATTTTTATTATTTAAAGGATCAACAATAATTAATTCATGAGTATTAGATCCAAAATTAAAAACAGAATCTTTATCAATAATAGGAGTATTACTATTATCTTTTATAGGATAAGTTAAAATAACATATTTATTAAAATCAAAATGAATTCCATAATGACCTAAAAATCCATGAAATGTTTTTCCAATAATATCTTCTTCATCATCATTTAAATTATTATTATCTCTTTTACTTTGAATATATGAAACAACCATTAAAATTAAACCATATGAACTTAAACCACCTAAATTATTTTTATTTAAATTAGCATTTTTTAATATTGTTTTTAAAGCAAGAATTAATGGTAATAAAACATTATATTCTTTTAAATAACTTTTAACTAAATTAACACATTTTAAACCATAATGTTTATCATCTTGAATTGATATATATAAATGAATTGAACCAAAATCATTTGAAGTTATTATTTTTATTATTGGAATTGGTGAATTTTCTGAAAATTTAATTGAATAAATCCATATTTTTTCTTTAAAACGAAAATATAAATTTTTTAAAATTACTTCTTCATTTTGATTTTTTGTTTGATTTCTATTTATTATTACAATATCTAATCCACTCCAAGGTAATGATAAATCTGTTGCATATGATCCATATATTTTCACTTCATAATTTTTGAATATTTCATTTACTGTTGATTGAACATTTGATATTATTTTTTCTATCATAAATTTTTTTTTTGATACTTGTTCTTGAATATATTTTTGATAATCTAATAAATCTTTTTGTAAAATATGAGTTATAAAATTTTCATCATATTTTGCTGGCTCAAATTTTAATTCTTGATATTCTTTCTGAGATAAATTTTTTTTGGAAATTATTGAATTTTGAGTTTCTGGTATTTTTGATATTAATTCATTTTTTTTTGTTAATAAATCATTTATTTGATTGTCATATTGATCACTTATTGATTTTATATTTTTTAATTCTTCTTCTTTTTTATTTAAAAATAATTTCTTTTCATTTAATATTTTTTCACTTTCATTTTTTTGGTTTTCTAATTGTTTTATTTTTTCTATTTTTTCTTTTAATTGAGTATTTAATTTTTGTAATTTTAATTCCATTTCATATGATTTATCTGTTAAATCTAAGCATAATGTTGGTGTATTTGATATTCTTATAAAATGATTTAATTTATTATATTCTTCTATTGAACTGAAATTATTATTATTATTTATATTTATATTATCATTCTTATTTTGAGAAATAAATTCAATTGGTATTTGAATATTATATCCATTGTTTTTTTTTATATTTTTTGTTATTTTTGTTGATAATTTATTTTTTAATTCTTCTAAATTTTTTTCAGTTAATATATGTTTTTTATTATTGTTAATATTATTATTATAGAAAATGTCATTTTGATTATTTTGTGTTAAATTTTGCATTTGTAAATTTAAATTATTTATTTGATTAATATTATATATTTGAACATTAGGTGCCATACTTAAATTGCTAATACTTTCTTTATCTTCATCTATTTCTTCAATATCACTTGAATGAGCAGAATTATCATAATTAGTAATAAAATTCGAATTAGATTGTTGGCTATTAATATTACTATTATTCATTATATTTTTATTATTATTATTATTAAGAGGTGCTGCATTATTCATATTATTTGGAAATTTGGTATTATTATTATTAATATTATTATTTATATTTGGAGTATTAATACTATTATTATTTATATTTGGAGTATTATTATTATTATTATTTATATTTGGAGTATTATTATTATTATTATTAATTGAATTTTTAACTTTATAATAATTATGAAATAATTCTATTATATCATTAAATCCCTTTGTTTTTGCAATATCAAAAGCTTTCTTTTTATAATTATTTAATTGATCAACATATATCATTGAATTATTTAAAAGTAATCTTACAATTTCAAAATGTTTATTTTGAACTGCTAAATGTAATCCAGTATCTCCTATAGGATAAGTTTGGAAATTAACATTTACCTTATTTTCTAAAAGAACTCTTACAATATTAGTTAATCCTTTTAAACAAGATAAGGTAAAAACAGAATGAAGTTCATATATTTTATTAATTTCTATTTTTGTTTCTGAATCTACATTTGCTTTATCTTTAATTAATAAATTAATAATTTCAGGATTATCATTCATATTATATAATACACAATAAATAATTGCATTTTTATTATTATTATCATAGTGATTTATATCTTTTATAAATTTTAATATTACTTTTATAAATTCTATATCATTAAAAAAAAAACCTAACATTAAAAGAGAAAATTTTTGATTATTAAATAAAAAAAATTCATAAATATCAATTCCTACATAAATAAAAATTTCTAAAAATTTATAAAAATGACTTTTTTGATGATAATTATCTAATAAATAAGATAAACAACTTTGTAAAGCTTGCCTTGATGGTTGATTTATATTTATGAATTTTAAAAATTCATTAATGTTATTATTATCTATAAAATTTCTAATTTCATTGATTTGATTTATTATATCTTCTTCTTTGTAATTTTGTATATTTTGTTGTTGCTCATTTTGATTATATTGAATTTGAGGAAAATTCCTATTAGAAATATGTTGCATTTGATTTTGAGAAAATTGTTGATTTTGAGGATTGGTAATTTGATTTTGATTAATTTGAGACATTGTTTATTTATGTTTTTAATGAAAAAAGAATAAATTTATATAATAATATGATTTAATTCATAATAAAATATTCAAGTAAACTAATAATAATAATATTATAAAAAAAGATAAAACTCCAATTAATTATTCATATATATAAAACAATTTTTAATAAATTTAATGAATCAATTAATGAATATGGATAAATCAAAAATTTGTTTTGAAGATGATAATATAACTATAAGAGGATTATATATATAGTGAATTAACAGTTTCAATGTTTAAAACAAAAAAAGAAGATTATAGAATATTATATGATTTATTAACAAAAAATTTTCCAAATTTCAATAATATCATATTGATATTAGAATTGATATTAATAATTTTATTAATCCATAACTCTAAATAAAACTCGAATTTTTATAATTTCTTTTTTTTAGACTTAAAAAAAATGGAATTATATTATTTAATAGAATATATGATAGATATTTTTTTAATAATTTTTGTGGTAGAAATTATAAAGATAATGAGAGATTTTTATTCTTGTTATTTATTTAAAGGATTATAAATTTTTTAAATTTAAAAATATTATAAAATTAAATAAATAAAATATAAGAATTTAATAAAAATTTAATAAAAATAACTTTTTAAAAATTTTATTTTATTTGTAAAAATAAAATTTTTATAATTATTAATTTTAATAATATAATTGAAATCTTATCAATAAAGAAACTTAAAAAATTAATTGTTTAATATAAGATTTTTTTATAGATTATTAAAAAAATCAATATTTTTTTTATGAATTAAAATTAATAATATAAAAACAATATATAATAATCAAAATATTAATAAATGAAATATTATATTTATTATATTTATTATTTAATAATTATTAATAGTAAGATAAAGAGAGAAAAAATTATATATATTAATAATTTAATAATAGTGTCTTATTTTTATTTTGATAAAGTTCTTTTTCTTTCTAATATTTGATCAATATCATCTCCATCATTTATTGCTTTTAAATTATCATATTCATTATTTATTATTTTTTTCTTTTTATTCTTTTGATTTAATTTCTTATTTTTTTCTAAATCTTTTTTATTAACTAGCATTAAACAACCAATTAAATGTACTTCTGCTTTTCCTCCTGTAATAAAAATATTATAAATATCATCTTCAGATAAATTAATAATTGAATTAATTTTTTCTTGTTCTTTACTATTTTGTTTTAATGTTGAAATAACAATTTCTTTGTTGTGTTTTTCATATGATAAATGAATTTTTATTTTAGAATCTTTTGGTCCAAATTTAAGAGAAATATTTGAAATTTTTAATATACATTTTCCATTTGAAGAAATTTTACAGGGAGTATTTTCTCTTATTTTACATCCCCAAAACATTATTTTTTTATTTAAATTAAATAAAAATAAATAATTAAATTTTTATTTAATTTGTAAAAAAAATTTTTTTGATTTTTTAAATTTCAATTATTCTTTAGAAATTGTTTAAATAATTTTTATAATCATACACAACAACAAAACTTAATCTATTTTTTTATCGATTAAAAAAAACAAAATTTCATTTTTAATATTACAATACTCTTTACCAATTTTATTTAATTTATTTCATGGAAAATATATATATACATATATAAAATAAAGAATAACTACTCTGAATAAAATGATATTTATAATTATTATTTACAAACAATCCATTTCATACAATCAAATATATTTTTAAATATCTGATATTTATTTATTACCAAATATTTTTTAATAATAATAATTATCCTGTAAAGATATATGTTTATCAAATTTAACAATACAAAAATCATTTCCAAAAGAAAAATTAGGAATAAAATTTGGTTTTTTAATATTTAAATTTTCAACAATATCTTCATTTTCATTTTCAGTATCATCAGTAGTATATAATTCTTCATGAAAACTCATTTTATTTTCAAAAAATTCAGAATCTGAAATTGACTTTTTGAAATTTTCAGGTACTTTTTCATTAAATAAATTATCAAAATTAATACCTTTAAAAAAATTATGATTCATAATATCTTTTATATCTAAAATTCCTAATCTTTCTTTTTGGTCATAACATAATAATTTCTTAATTAAATCTTTAACTTCAAAAGGTAATTTTTCATTAATATAAAATTTACCATTTTTAATATTTTCAATAGTATCTAAATTATTTTTTCCTTTAAAAGGAGTATATCCATGAAATAATTCATACATTATTATTCCAAAAGACCAAATATCACAACTTTTATAATTTATTATATTTCCATTTATCATTTCTGGAGAAATATATTCAATTGTTCCAATTAAATTTAAATTATTATTATTATTTAATTTAATTTTTTTATGATTATTTAATTTATTATTTTTTGAATTTTTTACAAATTTTTTTGTATTTAAATCATATTCTTTTCCAATGATTTTTGCAGTTGCAAAATCAATAATTTTTAAATGAAGTCTTTCATCCATTAAAATATTTCCTGGTTTTAAATCTAAATGAACTATATTTTTTTCTTGGAAGAATAATAAAATATTTAATAATTCTGCTAAATAAAATTTACTAGTTTCATATGATAAAATTCCATTTATACTTTGAATTTGTTTTAAATAATTTTCAAAATTTCCATTTTGAAAATATTCAATTACAAATACTAACTTTTGTTTTGTTTGAAAACAAGATAATAAATTTATAATATTTTTATTTTTAAAATTTATTAACATATATTGTTCGATAAAAGCTTCTTCAGTTTTTCCAAGGAGCTCTAAAAAAGTTTTATCTATAATTTTAAGCGCCACTAAATTATTTTTTTTTGTATCTTCTGCTAAATATATTTTTCCATAGGAACCTTCTCCTATTTTTTTTATTAATTGATAATGCCTTATTTGAGGAAAAATTTTATTGTTTAATTTTAATAAATTTTTTTTATCTTCTTCAAACATTACTTTCTCTTATTTTAATTTATTTTTATTTTAATATGAAGTTTTGATATATAATATATAGATTGCATTTTATTTAATAATTAAAACAATTATTAATATTAATTATAAATACAGCTTATTTTAAATATATATTTTTTATTCGTTTTAAAATAAACATATATGATTACTTTTTATTATACAAAAAAAGTAAAAATAAAAAGCAAACCCATAAATAAACTCAAATATACTTTTATATAAAAAACAAATAATAAATTACAAAATTTTCTAAAAAAAATTTCAATTTTTTTATTCAAAAATTAGCTCTTCTTTTGATGAAATAATAGAATCATCTTTTTTAGAGTTTAAATAATCAGAATCTTTTATTTTCCTTTCATCATTCTTAGAATTTTGTTTTGGTTTCCACATTTTATGTAATTGAATTATATTTTTTACATCTTTAAATTCAATTTTCCTATTTTTATTAGGAGTTGTTATAGTTAAAACAATATTTTTACTTCCATTATTATTATGATATTTTTTTCTTCTAATAATTTCACTATTATTTCTAATTACTTGATTTTTCTTTAATTCTTCTCTACTTTTTAAATTTGAACAATAATATCTTAAAACTTTAATACTATTTCTAATTAATTTTTGTTCTGTTTCATATTTTTTTTTTAAGTAAAAATCATTTACTTTATTTTTTTTTGTTTCAATTGAAATTATTGCATTTCTTCTTTTTGAAATTTTTAATTTTTTAGTTGGCATAATTGTCTGGTCAATTGATTTATATCTTGGAATTGTAAAAAATTTATGAAAATTAGTTGTAGTTTTTTTGATATTAAAATCAAGTGAACCAATTATTGCTCTTTCTAAAATAATATAATTATCAAATTTTTCTTCATAATTTTTGGATGGTTTACTATTTATTAATAGAATGTTTTTATTTTCATTTTTCTTTTCTGCTAATTCTTTATCAATTGTTATTAAAAGTAATGTTCTTATTTTATTTGCTAAAATAAAAGATTTATATTCTTGTTTATTCATTATTTTTTTGTTAATTTATAATAATTTAATATAAATATATTAATAATTTTATTATATTCATAAGTAAATTCCACAAACTTATTAAAAATATAAATAATTTCTTTATAAATTTTTTTTAAATAAAATAATTTATTTTACATATTTAAATAATTTATCTATTAACTTAGTTATTTTTAAAGTAATTTGATTTAAATTATTTTTATAATCATTTGAATTTAGATTCTCTTTAAATAATTCATTAGGTTGAATATTAAGAAAAATTTTTTTTAAATTAGTTTTATTTTCTTTTCTAAAAGTAGGAGAATTAAAAATTTGATTATTTGATACTCCACTATAACTTTCATTATATGTTGAAGAAATACTATTAGAAGGATTTTTTCTATGTAAATTTCTATTTTTAAAGTTTGAATTTGAAAAATAATTGACTAGCATATCTTTTGTTTTAAAACAATTATAATTATTTAATCTTTCTGAATTTATTGTTTCATTTTTAAAAGAATAATTTTCAAATAATGTATTATTATTATCATTTATTTCTTTACTTTTATTTTTGAAACTAATAAAACTTGAATATTTGGTTTTTTGAGGTGTACTAATAATATCATCTTTTAAAATCTTATTTTTTGAATTTTGATTTTTGTTTATTATATCATTTGATATTTCTAATAAATTTTTATAATATTCAATTTCTTCTTTTAATTTATTTATAATTTTATCTTTTTCAATAATTATTAATTCATATTTTAATTCAATTTCTGCTGCTGATTTATATATATTTTTTGGTGGAGAAAATGTATTTTTTAAATTTTCAATTTTTGCCTGATTTAAATTATATGTTTTTGTATTTTGATAATTATTTATTCCAAAAAGTTCGTTATTTTGATTAAATAAGTTTGATTGATGATTATTATCATTTAATTTTAAATGATTTAATAATTCTATGCTTTTTACTTTATTAGATATTATTTTTGATATTGGTGAAATATTTATATTATTTTTACAATATTTAATTTCATCATTTAATGTGATATTTTTTTCATTTTTTTTTGAAAGAAATTGTTGTCTAAGCATTAATAATTTAAAAATAATTCGTATTTAATTACAAAAAAATAAGAAAAAATAATATATAATATATAATATATATTAAATTTAAATGGTTAAATAAAACAAATTAAAAAAATAAATAAAACCCAAAAATTTAAAAATATTTAAAAAATAATTAAAAAAAACAATAAAAAAATAAAAAAACCCAAAAAAAAAAAAATTCAAAAAAATGTACTTATACAATTTATCCCTTCAAAAACCAACAGAAATTTATCAATCAATAACAGGTTCATTCACAGCTCCAAAAAAGCATGAAATAATATTTTCAAAAGGAACAATACTAGAACTATGTTCATTAAGTTCAACAACAGGAAAATTAGAAACATTAATATCAAAAGAACTATATTCTCAAATTCGTAAAATAAGTCCATTTCGTTTAAGTGGAAATAAAAAAGATTCAATAATAATATTATCAGACAGTGGAAAAATATCAATTCTAGAAATAGAAAACAATACATTAAACATAATAAAAATTCATCAAGAAACATATGGTAAAAGTGGTTGTCGTCGTATAACTCCAGGTGAATATATTGGAATTGATCCTCGTGGACGTGCAATTATGATTGGAGCAATTGAAAAACAAAAATTTGTTTATATTATGAATAGAGATAATGAAAATAAAATGACTATTTCTTCTCCTTTAGAAGCTCATAAAAATAATGTTATTTGTTATGATTTATGTGGATTAGATGTTGGTTATTATAATCCTTTATTCTGTGCTATTGAAGTTGATTATGGTAATTTTGATGATGATGATTCTTTTGTTAATACTGGAATACTTTATAAAAATTTAACTTATTATGAAATGGAATTATCACTTAATTATGTTATTCGAAAAGTATCTTTGAAAATTGATAAAAGTGCTAATTTACTTATTCCTATTCCTATTTATGGTAATGTTAATAATAGTAATAATGGTGGTGTTCTTGTTTTTTGTGAAGATTTTGTATTTTTTAAAGATAATTTTAATGCTATTAATCATAAAGATTTTGAATTTGATGTTAAATGCTTTTTTCCTCAAAGATTAGAAAATGTTGTTTCTGAAAATAAAAGGAAAATTATGATGATTAATTATTCTATTTATAAGAAAAAAGAAGTCTTTTATATTTTAACACAAAGTGAATTTGGTGATTTATATAAAATTATATTAAATTACGATCAAAAAAGTAATAAAGTAAATGATATATTTATTGAATATTTTGATACTATTCAAATTGCTACTTCAATAACAATAATATCAGGATTTATTTTTGCTTCAAGTGAAACTGGGAATCATTATTTATATAATATTGAAGAAAAAAAAGAAAATTTACAAAATAAAAAATTTTCCTCATCTAAAAATAATAATTCAAATATAATAATATTCGAACCAAATCCATTAAATAATTTATCTCAAGTTCAAAAAATAAATTCATATTCGAGTATAACAGATATTCAAATAGGTGATTTTATAGAAGAAGGAATGAATCAAATTTATACAATAAATGGAAGGAGTGTAAATTCAACTTTAAAAATTCTTCATTGTGGATTAAATTTAAATGAATTTGGTGAATCTCCTTTAGCAGGAGAACCAATAAATGTTTGGGCAATAAAAGAAAAAATAAATGATATTTATGATAAATTTTTAATTATTTCTTTTATTAATGCAACTCTTATTTTAGAAATTGGAGATAAAATAACTGAGACAAATAATAGTGGTTTTGATACTAAAAATTCTACTATTTTAATTAATATTCTTAGTGATAATAGTTATATTCAAATTATAAAAACTGGAATAATTCATATAACAAAAAATAAAAAAAGTTTTTTAAAATCTTCAAGTAATATTAAATGTGCTGCTTCAAATGATATGCAAATTGTAATTGGATTAGAAAATAAGGAAGTATTATATTTTGAACATGAAGAAAATAAATTATTAAAACCTGATATTAAAGTAATGGAAAATGAAATTATTTGTATGGATTTAAGTCCTAAACCAAAAGATAGAAGAAAAAGTAAATATTTAGTTGTTGGTTTTTCTGATTTTTTCATTGGGATTTTTAGTTTAGAAATAGAACAAATTTTAGTAAAAATTTCTAGTCAAAGTTTAACATCTCAAGTTAATAATTTAAAATTTATTCAATTTGAAAATAATTCAGATTCTTATTCTTTATATTTAGGATTATCAAATGGAATTTTATTAAAAACTACTGTTGATGATATTACAGGAAATATTCAAAATGATTTACAATTTAATTATTTAGGAGGTGAAGTTAATTTATTTAAAATTTCAATATCTAATTATGAAAAAGATGATAATTTAAAAAATCAATATTCAAATTATGGTTTATTTGCAATTGGAGAAGGAAAACCAATTTTATGTTATAAAAATTTAGGTAAATATACAGTTGATTTAATTAATTATGGAAAAATACAAAGTGTATGTTCTTTTTCTTCTGAAAATTTAGGTTCTGGAATTGTTACTGTATATGAAGAAAAAATGTCAATTTTAAAATTTGAAAATTTTTCAAATAAATTTTCAGTTAATGAAATTCCTTTAAGATACACTCCTAGAAAATTATTAGTAAATTCATATAATAATTTAATAATTATAGAAAGTGATAATCACACAATGAGTAAAGATCAAAAGAATCAATATATAGAAAATATATTAAAATATTCAAAAAATAAAAAAGAATTTAATACAGACACAATAAATCCATATTTAAAAAGTGGAAATTGGGGAAGTTGTATAAGAATAATAGATCCAAAAAATATAGAAGAAAATTTAGATTTAATAGAATTTGAAAATAATGAAGCAGCGATTTCAGCAAATTTATGCATTTTAAATTCAAAAATGGAAATTGAAGAAGAAAAAAATATAACAGAAGAAAAAAGTGAATTTTTAATAATAGGAACAGTAAATAATTTTATTCAATTACCTCATCCTTCATTTACAGAATGTAATATATGTTTATTTAAATTAAATGAAAAAGGGACAAAAATAGATTTTATATTCAAACAACAAGTTCCAGATTTACCATTAGCATTTTGTGAATATCAAAATAAATTATTATGTGGAATAGGAAATAAATTAATATTATATGAAATAGGAAAACAACATTTATTAAAAAAAAGTGAAATAAGAAAAATAAATGATCAAATAACAAAAATATTAATAAATGGTCAAAGAATATTAGTAGGAACAATAAAAAATTCATTTTATTTACTTAGACATAAAACAATAACAAATCAATTTTATATTTTCTGTGATGATGTATTAACAAGATATATTCAAGATGTAATATTTTTAGATTATGATACAATTGCAGCATGTGATAAATTTGAAAATTTTTTTATTTATCGTATTCCAGAAGGAGCAGATGAAGAAAATGAAAATGATCCAATGGGTTCTTTAAAAAAATGGGAAATTGGTTTTTTACATGGTGCTTCATTTAAATTAAATTTAATATGTCAATTTCATGTTGGTGATATGATTACTTGTATTAGAAAATGTAATTTAAAAAATGATAAAGATAATAATTTAATTTTATATATTACTATTTCTGGAAGAATTGGTGTTTTTATCCCTTTTAAAAATAGAGATGAAGTTGATTTTTTCATTCATTTAGAAATGTATGAAAGAATTGAAATTGAAAATTTAAGTGGAAGAGAACATTTAATGTTTAGAAGTGTTTATGGTCCTGTTAAATGTGTTATTGATGGAGATTTATGTGAAGAATTTTTGTGTTTAGATTTTGATAAACAAAAAAGTTTAAGTAGTCAATTAGAAGAAAATACTAATGAAATTAAGAATAGATTGGAAAATATGAGATATAAAATTTATTAATTTAATTAGTCTTTTTAATTTTGTTTTTTTAATATGTTTTTAATTTATTAAAATTATTTTTTTTCTTAATATTTTTGTTAATTTTTTTTTTTTAAGTTGTTTTTTTAAAAAAAAAGAGGTGTGATGGATAAAAAGAATGATGATGTAACAAAAAATAAGAATGAAAGAAAAGAGGAAAAGGAAAAAAAAAAGAAAAGAAAAGAACAATATAAAAAAATCCGTAATTATTTATCAGATAATGAATATAGAGAAAAAATAAGAGAATTTATTGATAATAATTGTGAAAAATTTAAAGGTGAAAAAGAATTAACAAATGAACAAAAAGAATTATATGAAAAAATAAAATCTTTATTATATGATCCTCTTAATAAAATATGTGAAGAAAATGATATTTCAGAGAAAATATTTAAAGAATTTATTGAAGAAGGAATTAGTGAGAAAAAAGAAAAACATAAAAATCACTTTATTCAATTAAAATCATTTCAAAAGGAATCATATTTCAAAAATATAATGGAAATGAGAAAACACCAATATGATGAAATTAAAAGAAAAGAAGAAGAAGAAAGAAGAAAAAAAGAACTTGAAGAAGAAGAAAAAAGAAAAAAAGAAGTAGAAGAAGAAGAAAGAAGAAAAAAAGAAGAAGAAGAAAGAAAAAGAAAAGAAGAAGAAGAAAGAAAAAGATTAGAAGAAGAAGAAAGAAAAAGAAAAGAAGAAGAAGAAAAAAGAAGATTAGAAGAAGAAGAAAGAAAAAGGAAAGAAGAAGAAGAAAAAAGAAGATTAGAAGAATTAGAAAGAAAAAGAAAAGAAGAAGAAGAAAAAAGAAAAAAAGAATTAGAAGAAGAAGAAAGAAGAAAAAAAGAAGAAGAAGAAAGAAGAAGAAAAGAATTAGAAGATGAAGAAAGAAGAAAAAAAGAAGAAGAAGAAAGAAAAAGAAAAGAAGAAGAAGAAAAAAGAAGATTGGAAGAATTAGAAAGAAAAAGAAAAGAAGAAGAAGAAAGAAGAAGATTAGAAGAAGAAGAAGAAAAAAAAAAACCAAAATTGATGAAAGTTTTTCCTAAAAAAATTATTGGAGGAATTGATATTGATATTGATAAAATTAAATTAGATTTGTATTATACTCAATGTGAAATTAAAAAAAAAGAAAATGAAATTAATGATTTGAAAATTAAATATGCAAAATTAATGAAAGATAATCATACTTTTAAAAAAATATTTGAAATAGTTTTACATATTAATGAAAATGATAATGAAAAGAAAAATGAAAAAATAAAAATTAAAAAAATTAAAAAAAAAAATTTTAGGAAAAAAACTATTTGGATTAAAAAAGTGAAAATTAATGATAAAGAAGAAAATGAAGAAAATGAAAAAAAAAAAGAAATGAATATAGAAGAAAATAATAATATTGAAGATAATAAAGAAATAAAAAGTGATAATGAAGATAATCAAAAAGATAATAATGATAATATTTTAAAAGGAAATAAAAGTAATAAAAGTAATAAAAAAAGAAAAATAATAAAACAAAAATCTAAAAGTAATGAAAAAATAAACAAAAATGATACTCAAAAAATAAGAATATTGAAGATTCAATTAAATGATTATTTACAAAATTTAGATAAAATAAACTCAGATTTAAATGAAAAGCAAATAGAATCAAGTAATTTTTTAAAATTAATGGAATATATTATTACAAAAGATCAAGAATTAACTCAAATGAATCATCAATCTGAAGATTTGCAAAAAAAATTATATGAAAATGAAAAAGAAATTGAGGATTTAACTAATAAAATACAAAAATTTTTCGTGGATAAAAAAAAAATGAATAATACTTTCAAAAAAACAAAAATTAAATTTGAAAAAATAGGACAAACAAATGAAAGACTTAATAAACAAAAAGAAAATTTAAAACAAAAAATTCAAAAAATAGAAGGAAAACTAGAAAAATATAATGAAGAAATAAATGAAAAAAATAAAGAAATATATGAATTAAATGAAAAGTTAAAAGGTCAAGATAAGTTGTTAAATGAAAAAGAAAAAATGAAAA
>JAEEGK010011991.1_pt1 | contig 19747 bp, 10 predicted proteins | sample 8958771 | NCBI WGS metagenome assembly JAEEGK01 (sample SAMN16246547, study PRJNA631951) | gut metagenome | biome: gut microbiome; feature: rumen; material: SC-attached | host: Bos | place: Iran: Karaj | collected 2018-10
TCCTTTGATGACACCCTTTGCCGTGGTCTGTGCGAATGAGACGCTGGATACGCCTAACGCAATGATTATCAGCAAAGAACGCATCATAGAGATTACTTTGTCAATCTTCATAAGAGTACGTTTTGTTAAATAATGAATTTAACAAACGCAAAAACACCGTCAGACCGGCCTGTACGCCACATTTTGCGTACAGGCCGGTCTGACAGCCCTCTCCCCCGGCTATGTCAGGGAAGGCATATTTTCGAGGTTAAAGCTCCTTGATCTTGATATTCTTGAACCAGACTTCGTTGCCATGGTCCTGGAGAAGGATGTAACCTTCCTCATAGTTTCCGAAGTTGGGCCAATCCCTGTACTTGCTGTATGCTACGAGGGCATCCCACTCCTGGTTGTTCCTTTCATATTCAAGGAGCTTCACACCGTTCAGCCAGTGCTCTACATGAGAACCCTCGACTATGACGGTAGCGGTATTCCAGGAATTGATGTCGAAAGGCTTGTCCTCCGGAGCAGGGATCAGGTCGTAGAGCGAGCCGAGGGTCCTGTTACCCTTTACACCGAGCTTGGCGTCAGGATGACGGAGGTCGTCCAGGATCTGGAACTCACAGCCTATCGCAGAGCCGGCACCCTTGTTCAGTGTAGGATCCACGAAATACTTGATTCCGCTGTTTGCACCCTCGGTGATCTTGAAGTCCACCTTGAGGATGAAATTCCTGTAGGTCCTTGTGGTGATGATGTCACCGCCATTAGTGGACTCTCCCCCATTCCCGGCCAGGACCTTCAGTACACCATCCTCGACTACCCAGCCGTTCTCGGGGAAAGCGTCCAGCTTGGCACCACGCCATCCTTCAGTGGTCTTTCCGTCCCAAAGGAGGGCCCAGCCGTCCTTCTTCTCCTTGCGGGTCAACGAATTGTCCTTAGCCGACTCCTTGGAGCCGCATGATGACAGGCAGAGTGCCAGGGTCAGAAATGCGAATGCTATCTTTCTCATGATATGGTCCTTTACATCTTATAGAATTCCTCCCATCCCTTGCGAGGCGGCTGGCCTACGAGCATCGCGTTGGCGAAGTCATTGTTGGTGAACTGCTTGGTGCGGGGATCGAAATAGAGTTTCGCATTCAGTCTCTGGGCGATGACGCCGAGGCAGAAGACCTGTGAGAGAACGCCGTTGATCTCGAAAGGAGAACGGGTCTTCTCGATACCCTGGCAGGCAAGGAGGAAGTTCTCGAAGTGGTTGGAAGGGCTCTTCGGTACCTCGGGAAGCTTGGAAGCCATGTCCTTGGCAGCCTCCTCGGGAATGATCGACAGAGTGGAACCGTGGCTGCCGCCCTTGAAGATCAGGTCTTTCGAATAGATGATCTTTCCGGGAGAAAGCTTAGCTACAGGGCCGTCATTCTGGTTGGAAGCCGGAACGTCCGCTGTCGATACACCGCCGCCGTATCCCTTCGGGATCGGGGGAAGGTTGTCGAGGCCGTCGTACCAGGTGACATCCACAGGGGGCATTCCCTTCCTCTGAGGGAAGCGGAAGAGGATGGTTGATGAATAAGGATAGAAGTAGTCGTTATGACCGTTCTCATAGAGCATGCTGACCTCGTACGGAAGCCCGAGCTCCAGGAACTCATGGACGGTGTCAAGGATATGGGCTCCCCAGTCTCCGAGACATCCCATTCCGAAGTCATACCAGCACCTCCAGTCACCCTGATGGTACTTTTCGTTAAAATCGTGGTAAGGAGTCACTCCAAGCCAGGTGTCCCAGTCCATACCCCTCGGGATCGACTGCTGCGAAGGCATCTTGTACATCCTCTTGGCATCGAAACTATGCCAGCGGCGTGAATTGTTCATATGGGCGGTCACGGCAGTGACATCCTTGATTATCCCGGCATCAAGCCATGCCTTGAACTGGAAGTAGTTGGCATCGGAATGGCCCTGGTTTCCCACCTGGGTGGCCAGGTTCGGATGCCTCCTGGCACAGTCCATCATAAGCTCAGCCTCGTGGAACGTGCGGCACATCGGTTTCTCAAGGTAGATGTGTTTCCCCTGGCTCATGGCGAGCATTGCTATGGGGAAATGGGAATGGTCGGGGATGGCAGCCGCGACAGCGTCGAATTCGTTGCCGCATTTGTCGAACATCTGGCGATAGTCCTTGAATCTCTTGGCCTTCGGATACATGCCGAGGACCTTCTTGCACTGAGGGCCGTCGATGTCGACATCGCAGAGGGCAACGACATCGATCATGCCGGTATTGGTGAAATCACCGATGATCTGCTCACCGCGGTTACCTATTCCGACGAAGGCGATCTTCACTTTCTCGCCCCTAGGCTTGGCCTTTGCCAAACTTCCGGATAAAGTGTCCCTGCCCAGGATCTCTCCAGGTGTCAGTGCCATGCCGGCAGACGCAACCGCCATGGACTTTAGGAAATCTCTTCTGTTAAGCATATTTATTGGGGGTTATTGACTTATCTTTGTAAATATACAAAAAATAACTGACGATTATTTCATATATTTGTAAATAAAACGATTGTCACATGAACACTAACGACAGATTTGTTATCACCATCAGCCGTGAAGTAGGATCGGGCGGAAGGACCGTCGGAAGGAAACTGGCGAAAAAACTCGGAGTCCGTTTCTGCGACAAGCAACTCATACGGGAGCTGGTGAACATGTTCGGCCTCAACGAGGGCGAGATTGAAAGGATCAAGGGGAAGAAACAGAATTGGCTCGAGGACCTGTTCTCGAGGATTTCCCCTGAATTCGGTTCCGAGATGTTCATCCCCCGTGGAGTGGAGGAGCCTCCTGTGGTCACATCCAACGAGATATTCGAAAACGAAAAGCAGATCATACGCTCCATTGCCGAGGAGTCTTCATGTGTCATCGCAGGACGTTCAGGATTCTTCATCCTCAAGGACCATCCCAACAAACTGGATGTTTTCATCCATGCCTCCCGCCAGAAAAGGATAGAAAGGGTGATGCGCCGCCAGGAACTCACGGAGAAAAAGGCCGAGGAAGTCATCGACTATGTCGACAAGGCGAGGGACAACTACATCCAGAAGTTCGCTGGCACAAGCCGCTACGACCTGCGAAACTACGACCTCGTCCTGAACATGGATTACATGACCGAGGACGAGGCCGTCGAATGCATCCTGAAGGCTATCGGATAGCCTCAGGCCCAGCTTTTACAATACGACGTCGTAACTGCCGCAGGTATATTCTGCACCCTTCACGGTGGCGCTCACACCTACCGGCAGTTCGAAATGCAGGTCATTCCCGTTCCGCCTGACCACTACAGGGCCGTACGGGGTACCCTGCGTGACGGAAACCGACTCGAGGCCTTCCGGGACCTGGGGATTGATAACTATATGCCTGTAGCCGGGAGCATCGGGGATTATCCCTCCCAGAGCCTGGTAGAACCAGCTTCCGATACCGTTGAAACAGTTGTGCAGACGGCTGCGCCTTGCATTCCAGTGCTCCCATGTACCTGTAGCGCCATTGTCCAGCATATGAAGATATCCTGGATAACCGTGCTGCTTGAGCATTCCGTACAGGAAATCGCACTCCCCTGCCAGCGTCGCCCATTCGGTGATGACCGGAACACCGACAAGGCCAGTCTTGAGATGGCCTTCATAGACGGTCCCGGTGCGTTCCACCAGCTTGTCCCGGACCTGCTGGAGGTCTGATGCGGGAACTATCCCGACAAGCATCGGATAGGCCATGTCTATCTGCGAACCGCTTCCGTAGACATACTCATCCTTATGGTAAAGTACTTCATTGATGCGCTTTGCCAAAGCATCATAACGTGCCTTGTACCCTGCTGCATCCTCGGGATGTCCGACAAGGCCGGCGATGACCTCCAATTCCTTGTACACCTGGCAAAGGGAGCAGTTGTTGACAAGGTCCACGGACTCGGGATCCTGGACATCGACTCCGTCCGGAGCCGCCCAGTCCCCAAGGTACCAGTGCCTGTATTCCGTAGTGGGCCACTCCTTCAACAGGCCGTCGACAGTATAGGCATCGACATAATCGAGCCAATGCTTCATCGTCGGATAGCATCTTTCCAGCATGCGGGAATCACCATAGCTCATCCAGGCGCGCCAGGGGGCCTGGACGATGAAACCGCACCAATAAGGACCGCCTCCCGCCCTCTGGGGGCATGGTGCGGTATGGGGAAGGCCACCGTCTTCCCTAATGACGTCATTCCAAGCCTGTAACCAGTTGACATAGAGAGGAGAAGCATCGAACATGGTCTGGAACGTCAGCGCGGACGCGTTTCCATCGCCACCATAGCCGAGGCGTTCGATATTCGCGCAGTCGACCATATAACCGTCGAATGCAAGGTTCTCTAGGGTATAGGCAACCATGTCGTGGATGGCATTCAATTCCTTGTCGGAAGACTCGAACGAAGACGTCCTCACATAGTCGGTACGCATCCTCATTGCCTTGATATCCTCAATCTTCGGAGCGGTCTGGAGACTGTCGAGAAGGACATACCTGAAGACATGATGGTTGAATTTGTTGACGAACCTGTCGCCGGCGGCATTGCCTGATGAAGTATAATAGTTCCAACTCACCGGCTTGACCGTGCCGTCAGGTTCGAAGTTATCAAAGAACGAAGCCGTCGACACATGCCCCTCAGGATGACCGGGAATGGTGATATCCAGCATTCCATTGACTACCCTGCCGAAATCGACCAGCCATCCGCCGTTGTCTCCGAAAGGTTCTATGCTTTCCGCCTGGAAGGTTTCCTGGACGAGGCAGGGCTCGCACATCTGCTGGGATGCCGTTATTCCGTTGATTGCAACCACATCCACCGGGGCCCATTCGAGCTTGTCCAGGGCGGCTTTGTCAATACCGGCAGGCATTACCCTGGCATCCATCGCCTCGCCGCCGAAATGCCAGTCACGCCAGGTGTCATAATCCCTGTATCCGCTCCAGGCACCATGCCACGAACCGTCCGTGCAAAGAAGGGCGGTCATCCCATCAGCAGTCACTGCATCCAGTTCCGCCTTCACCAGAGGGCCCTCGTAGGCAGCACTGAAAGTCCTGGGCTTGTACCATCCGGAACTGGTCCACAGGACGATCTCATTGGCTCCCTTCCTGATGAGGTTGGAGACATCGTAGACCACGATCAGGGATCTCTTGTCCAACTGCGACACCGCAGGATTGAGCACGGCCTCGGAAACCCTGACGCCATTGATGTAGGCCTCGTGATAACCAAGGGAGTTGACATAGAGCAATGCTTCACCCGGTTTCCTTTCCACATCGAATTCCTTCCTCAGGAGCGGTGACCGTCCCTCTCCGGGAACAGCTCCGATAAACTCTCCCTTCAGGCAGTCGTCACCGATGACACCTATTCCGAAACGCCGGGGCTTGCTCCAGGAGGAAACCTCCTTGTCGGATTTCCAGACGCGGACTCTCCACCAGCATTGCTGCCTCGAAGACAGACCGCTCCCTGAATACGGAACCATTACCTGGTCCTGGGAAGCCACCCTTCCGGAAGACCACAGCAGTGCCTTGCCGGATTTGAGGGAGGATTCGGAAGCGGCGACCTGGATTTCATACGCCACCTGCTGCATCGGCTCCGAAGAGCGTATCTTCCAACTGAAATGAGGAAGTGCGGAATCTATTCCGAGCGGTTCTTCCAGTCCCTCGCACCTGAGGTCATAGGTCTCGAACGGATGACCGCATGATACCGCCGCAAACAGGGTGACGGCCAAAAGGAAACAATTGAATGACTTGTTCATGACAGTACTTGTATTATTAACTTATCTGTATCAATCCATCCCAAGACGTGGTATAGAGCCCTGAGCAGAACTCGCGCCTTATACCGTCTGAATAGTGTCCTTCCCTCTGCATGGCCAGCCGAAGGACGTTCCTGCCCGAAGTGTTGACCAGGTCCATCACCTTGGAAATCCTGTCATCACGGCTCCTGGTTTCAGAGTCGAAACCGAAAAGGGTCTGCTGGATAGACCCGGCATCAACGATGTCGGCCACGATCACGCCAGCCCTCTTGTATTCAAAACCAGGCCTGTAGACCATTCTGAGAGCCCTGAGGGCAGCTCCGACTATTTCGGGAGTACTGTTAGCCGGGACGTCGAGCCTGACGCTAGCATTGGGGAAATACTGGGCCAGGTCCTCCCGGAAACGGTTGGTATGCACGAATACGCCGACAGTGGCTGCGGCCGTACCGTCTTTGCGCAGCTTCTCCGCGCATTTGCCGGCAAAATCCGAAACCCTGAGGGACAGCTCGTCCAGATCCGTCAGCATATTCGCAAATGAACGGGATGTGCAAATCGACTTCCTCTTTTCTTCCTTCTCCTCCTCGACCATCCGTATGCCTTGAAGTTCCGACCAAGTCCTGACTCCCATAATTCCCATACGCTCACGGACCCATTCAATGGGTCTTCCCACGAAATCCAGGGCAGTCTTGACGCCCTGGGCCTCCAGCTTGGGCGCGCCTCTCCACCCGATCCCCCATACGTCTCCTATGGGAGTCAGGGAGAGTGCCTTACGCATCTTCTCTTCCGAGTCGATCATGCAGACTCCCCTGTAACCCTTGTATTTCTTGGCGAAATGGTTGGCCACCTTGCCGAGCGTCTTAGTCTCGGCTATTCCTATACTTACCGGAATGCCTGTCCAACGGCGGATCTTCTTTATCAGGGCCGAACAGACCGGGACAAGTTCCTCCCGGCGCACACCGTCCATATTCATGAAGGCCTCGTCGATGGAATAGACCTCGAGTTTCGGTGCCACCTCAGCCAGAAGCGACATGACCCTCGCAGAGAGGTCTCCGTACAGGGTATAATTGGAGGACCGTACAACCAGCTTCCCCTGGTCGACCAGGTATTTGACTTTGAAAAAAGGTGTACCCATCGGTACCCCCAACGCCTTGCTTTCATTGCTGCGCGCCACCACACAACCGTCGTTGTTGGAAAGGACAACGACGGGCCTGCCCTCCAGTTCAGGCTGGAAGGCCCTTTCGCAGGAAACGAAAAAGTTGTTGCAGTCTACAAGCGCGTACAAGCTTTCTTTATGATATATGTGACGACTCCCCAAACGGTGAAGTCGTTTGATTCGGACACTTCTATGGGCGGATATTTCTCGTTCGCGGGGAGCAGCCACATCTTCCTGTGTTCCAGGATATCGTAGGATGACCTTGGCTTTGACGCTCTCATGGTCCTGGTTTTCCCGGCAACCGGTTCCGGCTCCTTGAAGGAGATGAACTTCAATGCGAACTCTCCGTCTATGAAACAGACGGCCATATCTCCTTCCTGAGGCTCTATCGACTTGTCGACGACCAGGACATCACCCTCATCCACTCCCGCATCGACCATCGAATCCCCCACCACGCGGGCGAAAAACGTAGCGGCCGGATGACGGACGAGTTCCTTGTCAAGGCTTATGAACGTGTTCATATAGTCTTGAGCAGGCGACGGGAAGCCGGCATGGACTGTGGGTTTGTCTTCCGGCATGGCTACTTCTCCGGTTGGTGAGCCTGTTGATCCATCGGCCCTTCGGCATGCTCAGGGACCGGGGATGAGAGGGAACGGAAAGCGGCGACAGCGCAGTTGATACCGTCGATGGCGGACGAGACTATCCCTCCTGAATATCCGGCACCCTCACCGCAAGGAAGGAGTCCGGGGATGGCGTCAGATTCGTATGTTTCGGGATCACGCGGCACCCTTACCGGTGATGAAGTCCTCGATTCGACTCCCACGAGCAGCGCGTCATTGGTGAAGAATCCCCTGATAGAACGCTTGTTGACCTCGGGGAAGGCCTTCTGCAGCCTGGAAGAGATAAAACCAGGGAGCAGGTCGTGCAGAGGTGCGGAGATAACTCCTGGCTTGTAGGATGTCTCGGGAAGGTCCTCGGAGACAACCCCGTTGCAAAAATCAATCATCCTCTGGGCCGGAGCGGCCATGGGATTGGACGAACGCTTTACGGCATACTCCCACATCCTGTGTTCGACCAATTTCTGGAATTCGAGTCCCTTGAGGGCTCCGGCTGATTCAAACTCGGCTGGCACGTCGTCGGGCTCTATCTGGACCACTACCCCGGCATTGGCGAACTTCCCGCTGCGGGCGGAATTGGACATTCCGTTCATGACTATGGTCTCAGGCTCGGTAGCGGAAGGTACCAGTACGCCACCCGGACACATGCAGAAGGAGAAGACTCCCCTGTCGTCAACCTGCTGGGTGAATGAATACTCCGCCGCAGGCATACCCGGCTCCCAGAGACCGTGGTACCGGGCCTCATTGATCAGGGCCTGGGAATGCTCCACGCGCACTCCCATGGCAAAACCCTTGGCTTCCAGCCGGCAGTCCCTGGCCAGGAGCATTTCATATATATCCTTCGCGGAATGACCGGATGCCAGTATCACTTTCCTGGCAGTGTACTTGACAGCCTTGGGCTTCCCGGTCGTCTTCGTAGGATGCTCGCTGTCCAGGGCCTTGACCTCCAGTGAACCATCCTTCTTGCGGACGATGTCAATGACCTTCGTTCCGAAATGGTATTCACCACCATGTTCCTCTATGGCCAGACGGATGTTTTCCACAATCTTGGGAAGACGGTCGGTACCGATGTGCGGATGGGCGTCGATCAGGATCTGCGGGTTTGCGCCGAATGCCACGAACTGGTGAAGGACTTCCCTGATGTCCCCGCGCTTCGAAGAGCGGGTGAAAAGTTTGCCGTCGGAAAACGCGCCTGCCCCGCCTTCTCCGTAACAATAGTTGGAGTCCGGGTCGAGTATTCCGTCACGGCTCAGCCGGGCCATGTCGAACTTGCGGTCATGCACATTCTTGCCTCTCTCCAGGATGACGGGCTTGAGACCGAGGGTCAGGAGCTTGAGGGCGGCGAACAGACCGGCCGGTCCTGCACCGATTACGATCACAGGTTCGGCACCGGAGACATCCTTGTAAGGGGCGACTTCGTAAGGAACATAGGATTCGAAACGGTGGTTGTATCCTTCGATCCTGTACCTGTAGATGACATCGTTCCTCGCATCTATGGAGCGTCGCGCGATGACGCAGGTCGCCGCAGCATTGGGGAAGGTCGGCTGGTATGATTTGGTCGGGTCGATCACGTTGATCACGGCGTTACCCCTCAGGTTCATCTCCCTGGCGGCAACTATCCTGACGTCGTCAGGCCTCAGGTCACGGCCGACACGGCCAGTCATTTCAAACTCAATCATATTCGTAAATCTTTAATAATCAGCTATTCTGGAAACCGGAGCCACATCCAGCGGAGTACGTTCACCTGCCTTGTAACGGAACCATCCCGCCACTGCGATCATGGCCGCGTTGTCGGTGGTGAACTTGAATTCAGGAAGATAGGTATTCCAGCCCCTTTTCTTTCCTTCGAGCATTATCCTTGAACGCAGACCGCTGTTGGCAGAAACGCCTCCTCCGATCGTAACCTCCTTTATCCCGGTCTGGCGCGCAGCCTTTATCAGCTTGTCCATCAGGATGTCTATCAGGACCTTCTGGAAGCTTGCGCACAGGTCCTCCTTGTTATTTTCTATGAATTGCGGGTCTTTCGCAATCTCATCACGGACGAAATACAGGAGGGATGTCTTGACACCGCTGAAACTGTAGTCGAGACCCGGGATGTGCGGCTTGGCGAACTGGAAACGCTTGGGATCGCCCTGCTGGGCGAGACGGTCGATGACCGGTCCTCCCGGATACCCCAGCCCCATCATCTTGGAACACTTGTCGAAGGCCTCCCCCACCGCATCGTCGATGGTCTGGCCGAGAATCGTATACTCGAGCGGGCCGTCCACCCTGACTATCTGGGAGTTCCCCCCGGAAACCAGCAGGCAGAGATACGGGAAGGCAGGATGGCGGTTCTCCTTCCCATCCTGGTCGACGAAGCCTGCCAGGATATGGCCCTGCAGATGATTAACCATGATGATAGGGATATCCAGGGCTATTCCGAGGGCTTTGGCGAATGAGGTACCTACAAGCAGTGAGCCCAGGAGTCCAGGGCCGCGTGTGAAGGCAATCGCGGTGAGGTCGGATGGATTGATGCCGGCCTTGTCGAGGGCCTGGCTTACGACGGGGACGATGTTCTGTTCATGGGCCCTGGAAGCCAGTTCCGGGACCACACCTCCGAAATCCTTGTGGACCTGCTGGCTGGCAATTACGTTGGATAGCAGGAAACCGTCCTTCAACACAGCTGCAGAAGTATCGTCACAGCTTGATTCGATCCCAAGGATATAATCCGACATGATATTCAAAGACTTTTTACGGAATACAAAGATAGTCAAAAAATATTCAAAGTTATTTGGTAACTTTGTAGATTGTGAAAAAGGCTTTCAAGATATTCTGGACCATAGTCGTGGCGATAGCAGCTGTGCTGTTCGCCTTATGGCTTCTCCTCCAGACTTCCGGAGTCCAGACCTTCATCGCCAGGAAGGTCATCGCCTCCCTGGAAGAGAAATTGAATGGCAGGATAGAATTCTCCAGGATCCATCTTGAGCCTTTCAACGCCGTCTCCCTCAGGGATGTCGCAATCTTGGATAACGACCCGCCGGTACTCCCCTCCGGAGAAGCCATCGACACCCTCGCCAGCATAAAGTCGCTGGTAGCCACATTCTCGCTCAAGGGCCTGTTCAAGAAAGAAGGGCTTCATCTCCGCAGGGTCACCGTGAATGATGCGGATTTCAACCTGGTCATAGATAAGGATGGAAACAACCTCAGCCGGGTCTTCAACCTATCCAAGAAGGACAAGGAAGACAAGAAGGAAATGGGGAACATCTTCGACGCCGGGAAAGTCGTTGCCAAGGATTTCAGGTTCAGGCTGTTGAACCTGAAGGATGAGAAGCCTCCCAAAGACCATGGGATAGACTGGAGCGACATGGACATCACGGTCCATTCCCTTTCAGCCAGAAGCCTGAGCCTGGCAAAAGGCTATATGACAGGAGTCGTGGAAAGCCTCAGCGCCACCGAGAAAAGCGGATATGACATCAAGTCACTCTCCGGGAAAACCAGGGTGGGGCATGGGATGACACTGATCGAAGACCTCCACTTGACCGACAACTGGTCGGTGATCAACATGCCTGAATACACGATGTCATACAATGACACCCATTCTTTCAGCAATTTCCTGGACGAGGTCAGGATGACCGGCAACATCAAGGACAGCCGCATCGATTTCAGGAGTCTGTCCTATTTCGCTCCTGCGCTCAGGGACCGAAACATCAGCCTGAGGGTCTCCAACGCAGACGTGGAGGGTACGGTAAGGGACCTCGGGATAAACAGATTCAACTTCACGGAGACCGGGAGCAGGGTTTCCGGTTCCCTTCAAGGCAGGATAAACGGGCTTCCCGACATCGGTTCCACGATACTCGATTTCCGGGCCGGAAACCTTGCATTCACGTCGGACGGACTGGGCAGGTTCATCAAGGGTTTCGCACCCGGGACAAGGATGGACCTCTCGAGATTCGCCCCTGGTGAGCATCTGGTATTCGACGGGACGGTACTCGGCACCCTTGACGACCTTGGGGCAAAGGGAAAGCTAACCACCACTTCCTCAGGCTCCGTCAGGGCGGACATCAAGATGAAGGACCTGCTGAAGAAAGGTTATGACAAACGCCTGAGCGGCAACATCAACGCTGAAAGCCTGGACCTCGGCAAAATCTTGGGTGTGAAGCAGTTGGGAAGGATGACAATGCGGGGAAAATTGGGCGCTTCCCTGGGAGGCAAGCCCTCCGTCAGGATCGACTCCCTGTTCGTGGACAAACTCCAGGCTCTCGGGTATGAATATTCCGACATCATCGCCACGGGAACATATACCGACAAGGCCTTCGACGGGCGCCTGGTCTGCAACGATCCGAACCTGAACCTGCTCTTCCAGGGCATATTCACTCTCTCGGACAAGACCAGCAACGGCATCTATAAGTTCTATGCCAACGTCGGATACGCCGATCTCAATGCCCTCGGCTTCGACAAGCGCGGAGTATCCAAAGTTTCCGGAAGGATCGACGCCAATTACATGACTGTAAACAGCGGAGATATAATCGGGGACCTCGACATCCTCGACCTCAACCTGGAGAATTCACTCGGCGCCCACGACATCGGAGACATCTGCATAAAGTCCCATTCCAACAACGATGTCCATCGTATCAACCTCGAATCCGGTTTCGCCAATGCCTCCTATGTAGGGACCAGGTCATTTACAGGCATCCTCAAGGATGTCAAGGAACTGACTATTCAGCGTGAACTGCCGGTCATCCTGAAGGATACCACCCGGTCATGGGCCGGTGACAGTTACGACGTGAAACTCGACGTCCACGACGCCCGGGACGTCCTGTCCTTCGTGATGCCGGGCCTGTACATCGCGGACAGCACGAAGGTCCGCCTCAACATATCGCAGGACGGCAATGTCAAGGCAACGGTCAAGTCGCCCAGGATCGCGATCAAGAAGAATTACCTGAGGAACCTCGACCTGGCCTTCGACAACAAGGACGGAAGCCTTAACGGAGCCATAACCGGATCCGAAATGGCTTTGGCGGGGCTGCTGCTCAAGAACAACTTCTTCACTCTCTATGCCAAGGACAACCACATCGGAATAGGCAGTTCATACGACAACATGACCGAACAGACCGATAAGGGTGAACTCTACCTGTCGGGAGAATTCGAACGCGGGCCCGACGGGACACTGCTGATCCACGGAATGACCCTGCCGTCCAGCATCTGGTTCAATGACGAGGACTGGAGCATCTCTCCTTCCACGATCGAGATCGCAGGGAAAGACATAAAAGTCGACAACCTGTCGGCTACGAGCAACGGACAGTCCATCAGGATCGACGGAGGTTTCTCATCCACCGCACCTGACTCCCTGACCGTCGACCTGGTCAGGTTCGACATGGCCCTTGCCAACAGGTTCCTCGGAGATGGATACGGAATATCCGGACACGCGACCGGACACGGGATGCTGACCTCGCCCTGGAAGGACAATGCCGGACTGGAACTCAAGCTGGTCTGCGACTCCGTGGAAGTCGCCGGCAAGAGGGTAGGCTTGCTGGACATTGCAAGCGACCTCGACGACAGCGGCAAGCTCCGTTTCTCAGCCAGGAACCTGCTTGATGGCAAAAGCACCCTGGACATAGGCGGCAATTACCTGATGAAGGGCAAGACCCTTGACCTGCTTGCCAGTTTCGACGGGATGGAGGCAGGTTACCTCTCCCCTGTCCTTTCATCCATATTCAGCGAAACATCAGGACTCCTGAGCGGCAAGGTCAGGGTATCCGGGAAGACGGACAACCTGTCCGTCTCCGGGGAAGGCACCAGATTCGACAACGTATGCCTGAAGGTCGCATATACCAATGTACCTTATTTCGCGACCGGTCCTTTCAGCATCGGCGACAACGGTCTCATCTTCGAGGACATAGCGCTGAAAGACCGTTATGACGGCACCGGAACCCTCACGGGAGGTATCCTGTTCAACCATCTGAAAGATTTCCGGATGGATACCAGGATCGACATGAACCGCATGGAGGCCATAGACATGGGTGCAGGAGCCGGACAGCCCGTTTACGGAAATGTGTTCGCAAGCGGAAACGTGACCATCAGGGGACCTTTCAACGCAATACGCCTGGATGTCGATGCCCGGACTGACAAGAGGGGCACGATCCATATTCCGATCGACAATGCATCCAAGGAAGGCAACAGCAACCTGCTCACCTTCAAGAAACCCTACAAGGAAGTCTATGTCGATCCGTATGACGTGATGATGAACAGGCTCGTCACCGAGAGCCGGAAGGAACAGGACTTCGCAGTCAGGTTGAAGATCGCCGCCAACCAGAATACCGAGGCCTATGTGGAGATCGACAGGGCGGCGGGGAATGTCCTCAACGGAAGCGGACGCGGCAACATCGACATAATGGTGCGCCCGAGCAGGGACCTCTTCACCATCAACGGTGATTACACCCTGAATACCGGAAACTTCCATTTCAATGCGATGGACATAGCACAGAGGGACTTCACGATTTCGCGCGGGAGTTCCATCAGGTTCAACGGCGACGTGATGGAAAGCGACCTGGACATCGAAGGGTTGTACACTACGAAAGCTTCTGTGGCAACGCTCATCGCTGATACTTCTTCAGTTTCCGCCCGCAGGACCGTCAATTGCGGAATCGGGATATCCGGCAAGCTGAAGGAGCCGCAGTTGACCTTCTCGATAGATGTCCCCGACCTTGACCCCACCACCAAGTCGAAGGTGGAAAGTGCCCTGAACACGGAGGACAAGGTGCAGAGACAGTTCCTGGCGCTCCTCATCTCCGGAAGCTTCATGCCTGACGAACAGTCCGGAGTCGTCAACAACACCAACACCCTGTATTCCAACCTGGCCGAAATCATGGCAGGACAGCTCAACACCATCCTGCAGAGACTCGACATCCCTTTGGACTTCGGCTTGAACTACCAGTCCAACGAAAGCGGCACGAACATATTCGATGTCGCCGTATCCACCCAGTTGTTCAATAACAGGGTGATCGTCAACGGAAATGTCGGGAACAGGGAATACCGCAACTCGGCGGGAGCCGATGTAGTCGGGGACCTGGACATCGAAATCAAACTGGACAGGCCCGGCCAGGTCAGGCTCAACCTGTTCTCACACTCGGCGGACGACTATACCACCTACCTGGACAACACCCAGCGCAACGGAGTCGGTATCACGTACCAGAGGGAATTCAACACGTTCAAGGAATTCTTCAAGTCCCTGTTCATGAGCCGGAAGAAACGGGAACAGAGCCGTACGGCTCCACAGGCGGAACGGGAAGTCAACAGCTTTACAATCCAATGACGGTCACAGGGCCCAGGAGTCCGGACGGGAGAAGCGGGTCACCGGCCTTGTAGAACCGGCGGATCGAAGTGACCGGATGCGTTTCCCCGGGTTGGACATCCCCTATCATCCTGTTGCGCCAAAGATTAGTCACCTTGACCTCAAGGGTATTGTCCCCTTCGCGGAGTAACGGTTTTATGTCTTCCGTCCTGAACGGAGCCTTCCAGAGGACTCCTGCCGGTTTGCCGTTCAAGGTAACCTCAGCGATGTTCCTGACATCTCCCAGGTCGAGCAGGATCCTTCCTGAGGATTCCAGTCTTTCATTCCTCATCGAGAAAACAGTAGTGTAGACAGCGGTACCTGAGAAATACCTGACTATTGGATCGGTACTTTCAGTCCATGAATGCAGTCCGGTGTAGTACTCATCCGCCTTTCCTCCGCCCTTTTGGGAGAAATGCACGCGCCAGTCGTCCTGAAGGACCAGATACATCGAGGGCGTCTCGTTCCGGCCGTCGAACCACATCCGGCTGCCGACTGGTACGAAAGGAGCGTCGGAAAATACGACGAAGAAGGCGTCGGAAGGAATCATGGGAATGCTGACCTGGGCCCTGCCTCCTTCAAATGACGGTTCCAACGGTAAGATACTTCCGTTCTCAGGATTGAAAAGTGCGGCAAAACGGCAATGGTCCCTGAAACTGATTGTTGCCCGTGTGTCGAATCCCGAGAAATTCCTTATCCAATAAACATGGTCTCCATCAGGGAGAATCCTGTGTACATAACGGAAGTCAGTCGGAGAAGCCTCCTTGCCGTCAAAGCTTGCAAGACAGTCGGGATCGACTCCTTCCAGGGCTTTGGGAAGCGTCCCGAAAACGTTGTAACGGCCGCTCTTCCAGATATCCCTGACAAGCCTCCTGAATAAGACCCGGTCTGTCCGCTGCATTTTCAGTCCGGCTATGCGTACTGGTGCACTTCCGCATATCCTGACTCCGGCATCGGCGAGTTCCAGGATCTTCACAAGCACCTCGATCGACATGGTTTCGCAGTTCCTGTCGAGCCACAGCACCTTGTACCGCATCGAAGAGTCCGGTTCCATGGCCAGAAGGGCTGAAGGGTTCACGAAATCATATTCATAGCCAGGAGGGACATCAGGCAAAAGGTCGAAGGAATCCCCGCCGTAGAGGGACGTGACGTTGCTGTCCTCGCCGTAATACAGCAGGATATCGGCCATCGGAGAGCCTTGCTGCAACATAGCGGACGATCTGGCGAGGTAGTCGGTAAATACCCGGGCATACTCTCCCCAGGTCTCATTGCGGTGGAACCACTGGCCGTAACGGAACAACTGGAGTCCGGGGAGATAAGCGTCATTCGGCTGGGAGGCGCTCTCGTGTATCACGAATCTGTTCAGTCCTGCACTGAGAGCAACATCAGCTATGTATTTCATATTCTCCGGGCAATAGGTGTATGCACGGCCTTCGTCACCGTTGACCGAGAATGATTCGGCCGCGACTATCCTTTTCCCCGTGAGATGGGCGGCCGACGCGGATTCCCTGATATCGGCGATGGCTGAGGGCACACCCGATCCTGTGGGCGTATTCTCCATCCAGATCGCGGCCATGGGGATAGTCGAATGAAGCTTCGGGTCCATTCCATCTCCCACATATGCCCTGCCACCTTCGTGGGTCTCGCAATAACTGCCGGCCAGGCCATATTCCTCCACAAGGTCGCTTATCCTTTCATAATTCTCGCAGAAGAGCTCCCCGAGTGTCCTGCGCCAGTCCCAAAGGAATCCCTCGCTCATCTCCGAACTGCCCAGGATTTCTCCGGCGAGGACCGGGAGCCAGGGCAGCAGGTCGTAGCGCCGCCTGGCCCTGAACTCTTCAGGCAGCGACGGAGTCCACGTATATGACCCGGCCTCGTAACTGTCCGTCAGCAGATACCTGATCCCTCTTTCGCCGAGCATCCCGCCGGACATATCCTTATAGAGGTCTAGATAATGGTGGAAATACCTCATCCAGGCATCCTTGTCCAGCTTGTCGACTTCGAGGCCGGTCGCTTCTGGTGAAGCGGGATGATTGACCTTGCCGGTGATGGACCATCCGAAACGGTAGATCCTCCACCGTCCCTTGGGAAGCGTACAGGACAGCGTCCCGTCAGGAGCCATCTTTCCGGTCAGATCGATCACTTCCTGCGGCGCCCTTGCCTTAGGAGTATGGAAACGGTTGAAATCGAAGTTATTGCTGAATCCACCCAGTTCCTCGGCATGTTCTATCCTGCATACGGTATGCAGCTCGAGTCCTTCCAGTTTCTCCCCCCTCACCCTGAAATAGCGGGCCCTCACGGGAGATATGTTTTCAGTGGTATATGGAATCCTGGCAGGAAGGATCTTGCGGACGGTTTTCCAGGTCCTGCCGTCCCTGCTGTACTCAAGGATATTCCTGCAGTCTGGCTCTCCCTTCCTTGGCCGCCCGCCCATCGCCTGCGACTTGAGAGTGAATGAACGGATCTTTCGTGGTTTGGAAAAGGATACTGTAATGAGGGTGTCGGAGATGGTGGTGACGGCGCCCATCCCTTCCATCGAAAGGTCCCCAGGGCTGCGTTTTACCGCCAGGACATAGAGGTCTTTCCCATACGGCTGGATCTCAACCCTGTCATTCCCCTGGAAAAAATCCTGGTAAGGCCCGACTGTCCGGTAAAGGTCCGGGAGCACGACATCCACCTTTCCTCCCGGGACGTCGACCGACCTCCACTCAAGTTTCTTCAGTGCGTCCTCGGGCGTCACCCAGGTGCCTCCGGTCGAACTCCAACCCGGGGCGCTCGCTATCGTCGCCTCCAGGCCCATGGAATCCGCCAGTTGAAGGGAATACCTGAACGCATCCTTCCAACCATCCGACAGGTAAGGGAGCTTGACCTTGGCAGCACGGGGCATATCTATCCCTCCGGCATCGAACTGATGGAAGCCGCCTATTCCGGAACGCTTCATCCATTCCAGATCCTTTTTGATGCCCTCCCTGGAAACGTTACCGTCCATCCAGTGCCACCATACCTGCGGCCTGGCCTCCTGTGGCGGTTCATTGAATATATCTGCAAGGCTTCCGGTCTGCGCATGCAGTCCGGAACACAGGGTCATAAAGGCCGCAAACAGGACGGTAAGCCTGCCCATCTGTGAACGGGCTGCCTTGACAAAGGCTTTGAACAAAGCCAGCCAGCTGTCATCTACACGAACCATCTGCTCTGGATGGAACTGTACCGCCAGAAGCCACTGGCCCTTGATGTTCCCTTCATATGCTTCCACAACGCCGTCTTCGGCATAGGCGGTAACAATGACCTTCGGAGAAGGATCCTTGACCGCCTGATGATGTGCGGAGTTGACCTCCAGTACATCCTTGCCCATGATCCTGTGCAGCATGGATCCCTTGGTGACATTGATCTTCTGTGTAGCCTGGGTAAGGCTCGGGGACTGCCTGTGGGCGATTTCAGACGGTTTCTGGGACGGAAGGTCCTGATAGAGCGAACCTCCGAGCACGACGTTCATCATCTGCTCACCCCTGCATATGGCCAGGATCGGGAGACGGAGTCCCAGGGCGGCCCTTGCGTACGTCACATCCAGGGTATCCCTGTGGCCGTCGATCTCGACGGAATCGTTGAGCACGGTCTCGCCATAATACTCAGGGTTGATATCGACACCACCGGTGAACAGTACACCGTCCAGCCTGGAGAGGATTTCGGCAGCAGCGGCCTCGTCGTTGACCTGGGGCAGTATCACCGGAATTCCGCCGGCCCTGTAGACGGCATCAGTATAACTTCTGTTCACTATCGAACTGTTGGCCCCGCTGTAACCGGGAGCTATGCCGATCACCGGCTTTCTCCTCGCTTCCGCTGAGAGCAGTCCCAAGGACAGGAAGATGATGACGAAGAGAAGATTCAAACTTTTTTTGTTCATGGAATATGGCATTAAAGGTCGTGGATCAAGGGTTCGCTGATAAAAATCAAAATTTTGCAGATTTTTTCAAAAATTTTTTCAGTCTGGCCTGGAAAATGCAATAAGAAGAATCAAACAAGAATCTTCATACGTTTTTCATTACGTTTTATTCATAATTAGGTTTGTATTAAGTGGGGAAAGGTCATTGCCGGGAGGTAACGACCTTTTTTTATTTCTCCAGGCACGAATCCATCAGGCTCTCTATCAGCGCTGTATCCATGTTGCGCCCGATGAATACGATCTTCACCATCCTGTCCCCATATTCCGGATCCCAGTCACGCCTCAGGTTGGCATCACGGCGCATCATCTCCTCGAGCTGGTCCTCCGGCATGGTCGCAAACCACAGCCCTGCTTCCTTGATGGATTTCTGGGAACCGGACTGCTCGAACAGGTAGCATTTGTCCTTCTCGTCATCGAAGTAGCAAAGTCCTTTAGCCCGGATAATCTCCTTGGGCCATTTCTTCGACACCACGTAATCGAACATGTTGATGTCCAGGGCGGGGCGGCGGCAGTATACGTATGTTCCGATCCCATATTCAAGGGCCTCCCCGGATTCTTCGTTATGGAGTTCGCCTTCTTCCTCGCCCTCGATGGCACTGATCCATGCCGCCGAAGTAGCAACCTTATCGAAATCGAACAATCCGGTATTCAGTATCAAGTCCAGGTCGATGTCGCCGTAGTCGCATTCATGGACAACCGCCTTTGGATTGAGCGCCTTGACAACACTCCTCACGCGTGCAAGTTCTTCCGGCGCGACATCGGAAGCCTTGTTGAGAAGCACCATATTACAGAATTCAATCTGCTGGATTACAAGTGTTTCCAAATCATCTTCATCAAGGTCGGGCCTGTCCAGGGAATCGCCGCAGCCGAACTCTTCCCTCATCCTCAGGGCATCCACTATGGTGACTATGCAGTCCAGTTTGGGAGTATTCGTCCTGGAAAACTCAGGCACAAGCCTGGGTATGGAGCAGATGGTCTGGGCGATCGGAGCCGGTTCGC
>JAEEGK010011993.1_pt1 | contig 19746 bp, 17 predicted proteins | sample 8958771 | NCBI WGS metagenome assembly JAEEGK01 (sample SAMN16246547, study PRJNA631951) | gut metagenome | biome: gut microbiome; feature: rumen; material: SC-attached | host: Bos | place: Iran: Karaj | collected 2018-10
TATGTAGTCGGGCACGGGTATGCCGTGGTCACCATTGCGGTTAAGTTCTACAGCAGTGTCCACTGCTTGCAGCAGGTTCTTCTCGTCGATACCCGCGATGATGAAGCACGCCTTGTCGATGGCCTCGGGCCTCTCGGTGGAGGTGCGTATGCAGATGGCGGGGAACGGATGCCCTATGCTGGTGAAGAAGCTGCTCTCCTCGGGCAGTGTGCCGCTGTCGCTGACCACGGCGAAGGCGTTCATCTGCAGGCAGTTGTAGTCGTGGAAGCCCATCGGCTCGTGCTGTATCACTCGCTTGTCGAGCTGGAAACCACTCTGCTCCAGACGCTTGCGTGAGCGCGGATGGCAGCTGTAGAGGATAGGCATGTCATATTTCTCTGCCATCTTATTGATGGCGGTGAAGAGCGACATGAAGTTCTTCTCCGTGTCGATATTCTCTTCGCGATGAGCAGAGAGCAAAATATAGCGCTTTGGCTCTATTTTGAGGTTTAAGGAGTTTAAGAGGTTTGAGGAGTTTAAGCGTTCAAAGATATCGCTGCCCTCTATCTCCTTGAGGTTCTCGTGGAGCACCTCAGCCATCGGTGAGCCCGTGACGTAGGTGCGCTCCTTCGGCAGTCCGCAGTCAGCGAGGTAACGGCGTGCGTGCTCGGAGTAGGCGAGGTTGACATCGCTGATGATATCGACGATGCGGCGGTTGGTCTCCTCGGGCAGGCACTCGTCCTTGCAGCGGTTGCCAGCCTCCATATGGAAGATGGGTATGTGCAGTCGCTTGGCGCCTATCACGCTGAGGCAGCTGTTGGTGTCGCCGAGCACGAGCACGGCATCGGGCTTGGTCTCGACCATCACCTTGTAGCTCTTGTCGATGATGTTGCCCATGGTGGCGCCGAGGTCGTCGCCCACGGCATCCATGTAGATGTCTGGGGCCTCCAGCTTGAGGTCCTTGAAAAACACTCCGTTGAGGTTGTAGTCGTAGTTCTGACCGGTGTGTGCCAGCAGGGTGTCGAAGTACTTGCGGCACTTGTTTATCACTGCTGCCAGGCGGATGATTTCGGGTCTTGTACCTACTATGATAAGAAGTTTTAACTTCCCGTTGTCTTTGAATTGTGTCATATCTCTTTTGGTTATCGTTTTCGTTATGGTTGCAATATATCTTCTGGCCGTATCGGCTCATACGGGCCATCCTTGGCTTCGAAAATCACCGTGTCGGTCTCGAGGCACTCTATCCTGTGCCACTGACCGCGCTCTATCGACATACCGGCGCACTCGCCGCCTGCCTCCAGCAGCACCTGCCCCGTCTCGTTGCCGTTGTCGTCATATAGGTACTGCACTGCCTTGCCCCTGAGGATGGTTACCACCTCCGTTGTCTTGGGATGGCGGTGTATGGGTAGCACCGTGCCAGGCTCCAGGGCGTTGAGCATACGCTGGCTCTGGTCTTCGGGGGTGGTGCGCAGGTCGAGGTTCATCCTCAGGCGAGGCGATGCCTTCGCCTTCGCTGTCAAATCGTCGAGTATTGTTTTGTCAAAGTTCATCTTTTTGTTCCAAAAAGCGCAGATTACGCTGATAGATGCAGATTTCGCAGATTTTTTATGGTTGGGCTGATTAATAGAATTCTTCGAATTCCGCAGATTTCGCTGATAGATGCAGATTTCGCAGATTTATTTTTGATTACGCAGATTATGCAGTTGTTTACAAACCATTTACTCTGCGATAGATTGATTTCTCTATATTGTCTGTCTCGAAATTAACTAATATGCCTAGTTTTAGACCCGTCATCTTCAGATAAGTCATTAGTTGCTTAAAACATATTTCATTTAGGTTTGCGACTGCTTTCAGTTCTACAATAACCTTTTTCTCTACCAGAAGATCAATTCGGTATGCCTTTTCTACTTTTTTGCCATCATATATCATTGGGAGATAGACTTGTGTCTCAACCTGACAACCTTCTTTCTCCAGTTCTATCTTCAGAGCTGCTTCGTATGCGCTCTCAAGCAATCCTGGCCCAAGTTTGTTGTACACATTGAAAATAGCTCCTCTTATCTTATATGATATTTCGTTCTCTAACTCCATTTTATTCCGTAACGCTGATTAATAGAATTCTTCGAATTCCGCAGATCTCGCAGATTTAAATTGATTACGTAGATTCTCTTTGTTTTACCACGAATAACACGAATTAAACGAATCTTCTTTATTTAGATGACAATCTTTAAAGATTGCTTTGTTGTAACAAAGGTTTTAATTTGTTAGAAGATTGATTGAAAGCTAGCTTTCATAAAGTCTTCAGCCAAAATTAAATTCATCATCTACATCATATTATTTTTTGTCATTTTCGTATTTACGAACTATCTGCGGCATCTGCCTTATTATATCAGCGTAATCTGCCCTTATCTGCGTTATCTGCGCCTGTGGTTACACAGGATCGTAGAACGTATCTGGCCGATTCGGGTCGAATATCTCATTGCAGTACATCACTGTTACGAGGTCTTCAGTGTCGGAGAGGTTGATGATGTTGTGGGTGTAGCCTGGGAGCATGTGGACGGATTGAATCTTGTCGCCATCTACTTCCCACTCCAGCACCTTACCCTCAGGGTCATTGAGGCTGCGCTGTTGAATTAGGCCATGGCCTTTCACCACGATGAACTGCTCCCACTTCGTGTTGTGCCAGTGCTGTCCCTTCGTGATGCCAGGCTTAGAGATGTTGATAGACACCTGTCCGCAGTTGAGCGTGTGCACCAACTCGGTGAAGCTGCCTCTATCGTCCACGTTCATCTTGATGTCGAAGATGGCTTTCTCTTTCGGCAGGTAACTGAGGTATGTTGAGTACAGTTTCTTTGCAAAGCTGCCTACAGGTATCTCCGGGATCATCAGCGTCTTGGGCTGCTCGGCGAACTTATTCAATAGCTCCACAATCTCGCCCAGCGTTGCCTTGTGAATAATGGGGCAGTAGCAGTACTTGCCATCTTGAACTACTTGAACCTCTAAGCCGTTGAACTCACAACGGTGCTCCTCGCCTTTCAGGCAGGCTATCATCTCCTCTACGAGGTCATCGATGTAAAGCAGTTCCAGCTCCACGCTGGGATCGTTGACCGTGTATGGCAGGTCATTCGCCACTGCGTTGCAGAACGTGGCTACCGCACTATTGTAGTTCGGGCGGCACCACTTGCCGAAGAGGTTTGGGAATCGATAGATTAGTACGCGAGGTACTAATCCCGCAGATTTCGCTGATTTATTTTGATTACGCTGATCTGCGCTATCTGCCTTATCTGCGTTATCTGCGCTTCGCAAGAACTCCTGTTCGTAGCGAAGGAAGAGATCCTCCCCTGCCTTCTTCGAGCGTCCATACTCGCTGTTGCCGAAGCGTCCGGTCAGCGATGCTTGCTGCGAAGAGCTGAGCATCACAGGGCAGCGGTTATTGTATTTCTTCAGCGTGTCGAGCAAGGTAGAGGCGAAGCCGAAGTTGCCCTGCATGAACTCCTCCTGGCTCTGCGGTCTGTTCACTCCTGCGAGGTTGAACACGAAGTCCGCCTCCTGGCAGAACTGTTCCAACTCCTCTGGAGTGGAGTCGATGTCGTACTCAAACACCTCGTCCACGACAAGGTCGCCGTAGCAACGCGCCTTACCGTCACGTATATTCTTCAGTTGTGCGCACAGGTTCTTTCCCACGAACCCTTTTGCACCTGTTATGAGAATCTTCATATTAAACGAGATTAGAAATGCCGTTCAGCTCATTCTGTATATACGTTAGAGAGGCTATTTTCTCTTTCGTTTCCTCCAGATTGAGTCTGCGAGTGTTGTTCGAGTTGAACTCATCGATGGTGGCACGCTTCACATCACCCTCCTTGAAGAACTTATCGTAGTTCAGGTCGCGGTTGTCAGCAGGGACTGCATAGAAGTTGCCCATATCGATGGCCTTGGCAGCTTCCTCCTTGGTGAGCAGCGTCTCGTACATCTTCTCACCGTGGCGTATGCCGATCACCTTGATCTCTTCTTTCTTGCCTCCAAAGAGCTCGCACACTGCCTCGGCCTGTGTCTGCATGGTGCATGCCGGTGCTTTCTGCACCATGATATCGCCGTTCTTTCCATTCTCGAAGGCGAAGAGCACAAGGTCTACGGCCTCCTCCAGCGACATTATGAAGCGCGTCATCGTCGGCTCGGTGAGCGTGATGGGGTTGCCATGACGTATCTGGTCTATCCAGAGAGGGATGACCGATCCGCGTGAGCACATCACGTTGCCATAGCGGGTGCAGCAAATCTTCGTGTCGCCGCTCAGGCGCGACTTAGCCACGGCTATCTTCTCTTCTATGGCCTTGGTGATGCCCATTGCGTTGATGGGGTATGCAGCCTTGTCGGTAGAGAGGCATATCACGCACTTCACACCAGCGTCGATGGCGGCATCCAGTGTGTTGTCGGTACCTATCACGTTTGTCTTCACAGCCTCCATCGGGAAGAACTCGCACGAAGGCACCTGCTTCAATGCTGCAGCATGAAATACGTAGTCTACACCCTGCATAGCATAATGCAGCGTTGACCTGTTGCGCACATCGCCGATGTAGAACTTGATTTTGTTAGCCACCTCCGGCATACGGGCCTGGAAGTCGTGGCGCATGTCGTCCTGCTTCTTCTCGTCACGCGAGAAGATGCGAATCTCTCCAATATCGGTACGCAGGAAGCGGTTCAGCACCGCATTGCCAAACGAGCCTGTGCCACCCGTAATCAACAGGGTCTTGTCTTTGAAAATACTCATAATATAATATTTTGTTTATTATTCTGTCTATAGATTAGCCTTATACCACTCGATGGCGGCGGCGATGCCGCGCTCGAAACTCCACTCAGGATTGTAGCCGAGGAGACGCTTGGCCTTGGAGATATCGGCATTGGAGTGCTTGATATCACCGGGACGGTCGGGACCGAACTCGGGCTCTATGTCCAGGCCGAGGGCTTTGGTGAGGCCATAATATATATCTATAAGGTACTCTCTGCCTCCGTAGGCGATATTGAAGGCTTCGCCGGCGGCCTCATGGGGTGCGAGGCATGCCTTGAGGTTGGCTTCGATGACATTCTCGATATAGGTGAAGTCACGGCTCTGTTTGCCATCACCATTGATGCGGCACTTCTGACCGCTGATAAGCAGTTTGATGAACTTGGGGATGACGGCTGCGTAGGCTCCGTCGGGATCTTGACGGCGACCGAAGACATTGAAATAGCGGAGGCCATAGGTGTCGAGGCCATAGTGACGGGTGTACTGCTTCGCCCACTCCTCATCGGTGCGCTTGGTGACGGCGTAGGGGGAGAGGAGGTTGCCTTCGCGACCTTCTGCCTTGGGGAGGTTGGGCTCGTCGCCATAGACGGAGCTGCTGCTGGCATAGACGAACTTCTTAACGCCATTCTGACGGGCTGCCTCCAGCATATTGAGGGTGCCATGGATATTGTTGAGGGAATAGAACAGGGGCATCTCGATGCTACGGGGGACAGAGCCCCAGGCTGCCTGATTGAGGACGTAATCAACGCCTTTGCAGGCCTCCATGCAGGTGTCGAGGTCTTTGATATCACCCTTGATGAACTCGTAGTTGGGGTTGTCGAGGAACATATCGACATTCTTCTGCTTGCCGGTAGAAAGGTCGTCAAGGCAGCGCACCTTGTAACCAAGGTTGAGAATGGCCTCACATAGGTTGGAGCCGATGAAGCCAGCACCGCCTGTCACGAGGAACAGGGAGTCTTTAGGGAATTGTAGGTTGGAGTACATTAGTTGTATTTGAAATTTGAGATTTGAAATTTGTAGCTGATGGTCAAGAGTCAAGAGTCAAGGGTCGAGAGTCAATGCGTTTTGCACTACATTTTCTGGTCTAAGTTCTTACCTTTTTCCTCGTGTTCGAAGTTGCATTAGGGTTCAAGGTATGATTTACTGTGATATGTTGATTTAGGATGTCACTTTTGCGTCTTGCGACTGTTTTTTACTCTGATCAAGAGCCAGAGCTTTTGGTTTGCCGCTGCAAATTTACAACGATTTTCTCATGCAACGACCTTTTTGAACTCGTCTTCCTTCATGTGGTCTTAACTATCACCACCCAAGCAGCTTGTTTTGTATTGTTTGTTTCGGACATAAAGTTCTATTGTTTTCTGTACAACGAGTCATAAAGTCATTTAAAGTGTCTCCTCTAGTCATTCAAAACGTCTCACGAAAGCTATAGGCTCCTTCTAGCCTGCTTCTAAGCTGCTTCTAGGCTGCTTCTAGCCTCCTTTTAGGCTCCTTCTAGCCTTACTCGCGAGTAAGGCAGTAAGCAGGCTATAGGGAGGGTAAAGCGACAGTGGTCGCTGGTTTCAAGCTTCGGCGAGCTCAGCTACCGGGGTTCAGGTTTCAAGTTTCAGGGTTTTCTAAATATCACTAGGCTTTCACGAAGGAAGTCAATATTACCACTATATTTTGTTTTTCGTTTTCGAATGTCTCTCAATTTTGAGATTCTTTTCAACTCAAATCCAACAGACTTTCCTATATCACCAATTATTCTATCAACTGGCACCTCAACTCCGGCATAAGCTGACGTAGAAACAACAATCCATACCTGAGCATTCTCCTTTGCGTGCCCATACAATAATCTCAAAACATGTTGCATATCTTCGAAATACGCTTGTACCATTAGTGGAATGCGCTTACACATCAACTGATCCTGCTGGCTAAGTATGTGCTTTATAATCCGTGTATAGTGCTTTCCAAAATCATGTTCTGTAGGATTTGGCCAAGCAGCCTGAACGTGTGAACGCACTGTACTAAGTCGCAATTGATATAGCTCTTCATTATTATGGACGAACCCTCCCATAAATAGTTCAGGCCTGTATATGTCTGTATAATCAAACGTGTTAAGATATGGTGGCGATGTAATACATAAGGAGAATGGATTGATATGGTTGTTTTCTAAATACGTCCTGCTGTCTGCACAGATAATTTCAGGAAACTCTTTAATCTCCGTTGCCGCATCTTCTATACACAGCTGCAATTTATCAGCAAGGATTTTTAAGAAGCTTTGCTTGTTCAAGCCATCATCCTTCCAGTTCTTCCGATACTTGAAACATTTACCATCTCTGCGAGCATTGGAGCAAACCATTAGGGAAGAAATTAAGGCCAATTTGAGTATATCCTTGATTTCTTGATTCTCTATCTCGTCCAAATAAACGAAACCTTTTTCGTAGGCATCTGCCACTTCTCTATTAAAGAGCCACTTCTCCAGATGGCTATTCTCTGTGAAAGTTGATATGCCTATCCACCTTGAAACGGTTGTCTGGTCTTGTTCTATTGCATGTAATAGTTGCTTTGCACATTGTGACAGAACTTTTACATCTACATTATATGTCTTTGTCTTAGCGATGAAGGCTGTGAAAGGATTTACCTCAATACCAATTGCCGGTAAGCCTATCAATGCACAAGTCAAAGTTACTGTTCCGCTACCATTGAAAGGGTCTATCACCATATCCTGGCTGTTGAGATGCATTTTTTTGATCGCTTTTTTGACCAGATTAGGTGAAAAGCCTTCCTTATAATAATACCATCTGTGTCTTGGTAGATTGATTGTATCAATAGCATTAGACAGAGACTGCCCTTTCATTGTCATATTATCAATCTTGATAGGCATCATTACTTACCTTTACAAAAAAACGATATGGCCGCTTAAAATCTTTTCGGGACAATTCGTATTGTGGATTGAAATCAATCTCCTTGTCTTTGTAGAAATTCGCGTCAACTCTGGATATCGTTGTACTGGTCGGATTAGTATTCCGATGCCTTCTCAAATCATAAACGACTAAATAACCGGTGGTAACATCTTTCGGGAAAGAGTCCGTATTTTTGTCAATATAGTCAATCAGTTGACTTGCGCCCGTTCTGGCTCTGGCGTCAGCATACTCTGCACTAAAACCGTTACTGTTCGAATTTAATGATTTTCCCACCCACTTTATCTCTATCAGAGCCATGTGGCTTGTACCACGCCATTTCACCATTATGTCAACAGGCTTCGATTCATCTACATTGTGTTCGCGTTTTACATCGCATTGCCTTAAACGACTATCGAGATACTCAAACAAGGCTTGTTGTAACAAATCTTCAGGGGCAGCATGAAAGAATAGTCGTGTAGGAGTCATTGAATCTTCCAATGCTTTCCCTTTACACATGGGAGCCACGTTATCACGATAGTTCGTGAGAGCCTCGTCAAGGTCATTATATGTCTTGACGGCGAAGAAACTTCCCTCTATGGGAGTCTCTTCCTCTGAGAAAGGAACCATCTCTCCCTTAATCAAAAAATTGTCGGCTTTATCCTCATCCCGTTTCCAGCAATAAACAAAAGTATCCTTGGAAAGGCTATTTCCATCAAACTCCTCTGACGACAACACCTGTGTTGTTCCTTCATTCACAAAATGCACCACCAAATTATCCCTATCAAGAGAGTGGATGTTTTGCATCTGCATCGTAATGCCTTTCCCTGCATAATTACTATGCCTGCCAACAAATGCCGATATAGTTGCGTATCGGGAAATATCAATACTCTTGTACAGCTCCCTTATTTGCCGAATGCACATAGTGAAGTCTTTTACAGACTCAGCATGATATGCATCGTCAATCTTTAAAATGAACTGACTTTGAAGCAGTCGTATGATAGTATCTTCTGAAGCCATTTTTAACCCTTTCTTTGACGAAGATAGAGCAACCAAGAAGTTGCTGGTATAAACAAGTTGCTTCGATAGCCAATTGCTTCCTTAATAGTCCCGAATTGCTGGTATAGCATTGAAAGTGAAACATTTTCTTCGCTATTCAAATATTTAGTGTTATGCACAGACGACTCGGCGATTACAGAATCACTAGATATGGTTGCAAGAATGTCAACTATCGAATCAGTAAGAAGGCAATCACAAGCAGCCTGCAAATATTCTGTACGCCATTGCATGTCCGACAATGTATTAAAAAAGGCAAGACGGGACAGCCCTTTAGCTGTAATATTGAAACAGACATGATCTTTCGAAAGCTCGTGAGTTTCAGACAATAATGCACATGATTCTGACAACTCTGCAGACACAGGTACGCCTCGTTCACTCTTAAGGAAAGAATACCCCCATCCCGAAACAGCATTCCCATTATAGAGTGATAACAGACAAGAGAAGTAACTCATGAAATTTAATTCCACGAGGCTTATCCCTCCGTACTGCAATCTTGTCTGATTGACTATAAAGAGTGTATCAAATATAGCGTATGGATTAAGCATGTTAATCAAATAGTCTGCTTTCAATCTGATTATAGGCTTGTTCTATTACTTCCTGTTCTTCCTGTTGTACTTGAGTCAAGATAGTCCATTCCGTCATGCGCTCAACCTTCATCTTGTCTTTACCGCACATCTCGGCCAGTCTCAGTAATAGCTGGGACGTATTGATATTGGCTGTCATTATCACACTATACCCTTTTGCAACAAAATCTGCGAACATCTTTCCGGCACGGCTCTCATACGCAATATCCAATGATCCCTCAGGGGTATCGATTAACATAAAAGCATTTTCTGACTTTGTATATTCCAATAATGAAAAGCGAAGGGCAATATCCAAAAAATACTGTTGACTTTCGGAAAGCTGGAATCGAGAGCGGCGGTCGGATCCATTAACCCTGATAACAAGGCTAGCCATATTATTATTGTCTTTCAGCTCTATATCAATGTCCAAACCAATAAAGCTCTTGGCATAATTACGGAAAGAAGGGATAAACTGCTCGGCTACAGCAGTGAATGATCTTTTCACCTCATCTTCAAGTGGTTTAAGTGCGGTCTGACACTCGTCTCTCTTCTGTTCGGCTTCAGCCTTCTCTTTTTTGCGGTGCTCAATATTGAGTTCGAGTGCTTTGATTTCAGCCAAAGTCTGTTCGGACTGCTTTATGCTATCCTTCTTCTGCAACAAGACATTGTATTGCTGTTTGAACAGGTCAAGACTCTTTGACATCTCATCTATTTTGGAAAAGCAAGCTGTGAGTTCCTGTGACAAACGATCAAACTTGTCCTTCAGTTCTTTTCCTCTGGATTTTAAGGCAATCATTTGCGAATCCAAAGTTTTCAACTGTTCGAGAATTGCTTGTTCATTATGAGCCTTTGTTCTCTTGACTGCATTGACTATTTCTACTCGCAACTCAGAAACCAAAGCAGTTATATCGGTGTTTTCATCTTCGGTAAGTGCAACAATAATTTTTTTCAAAGAACTCAATATTCTTCCGTCAGATTCAACTGATATGGAAGAATTGTAGAGATGGCCAAACGCATCATCATACTGTTCCTTAAGAGCATTGAGGCTGAGAGCGTTATCGTCCAATTGCAGCTGTACTTGACTAATATCGGAACTTATCTCCTGTTTACGTTTCCGCTCCTCCTCTATCGAATTGCTTATTTTTTCCTCTTCTTCGCATACTCTCTCAATTTCGTTTTTCTCTTCCTCTGTAATGGTTCCATTGTTCTTCAGCTTCGACAATCGTTTTTCCATTTGGCTGATATTCCACTGAATATTTCGCACATTAGACCCGTAACGATTAATATTCTTGCGAAGTTGGTCTCCCTTTTCGGCATCTTCAGGCTTAATAGAAAAAAAGAGATACATCAATCTGTTCATTACATCCTCATCCCAAAACAACAGTTTCTTGCTCTCATCAAACGTCATCACATACGTCTGCAAGAAAAGGTATTGTTCAAAATTGTTCAATTCAGAATCCTGAACGAAGAATGCCTGATACTGATTCAATAATGACTTGTTTTTGTCAACTGTTTCCTGATGATTATTGTCAATGCGGCTGAACTCAATTAGTTCTGAACTATCGAAAAAGTTTCTAGTCAGATGATAGGCATAGTTGCCCAAGTTGAAATCCACAGTTACCTGTGACTGTTCCCTGTCTCTTTGTTCAACTCTACCGTCAAAATATCGGCTCGCAAAACCAACCGTTTTCTGGGCAAAGGCTGGTATTGAATTCAATGACTTAAACGAAATATCTGGCTGTACCACAGCACCCGTCATGGCATAGGAAACAATGGAAATGAATGTTGACTTGCCAAGTCCGTTTGCCCCGGCGAGACACAAAACCCCATTTGGAACTTCTACCTCAACACGACTTTTCTGCCTGTAAAGTGAAAAGTTCTCAATAATGATTCTGTTAATTTTGGGTAGAATCATAACAAAATTTCGATATTTGTAGTTACGAACAAGTATTCAACTAAAAATCGTTCAATCTCTTCGTTCACAGCAACATATAGCTCTTATTCGCTAAGAACATCTATCAAACTATTAAACTCAGGGAAATACTCTTTAAGCGCTTTCGTATCAAGTTCAGGAATTACACGGCTGAAATCTCTCACTTTATGATATTCCTTTCCACTGTCCTTATACAACGCAGCCATTAGGTCGCTCGGGTTTGGTATTTCCATCACATTCTTTTTGGGGAGTTTGCCTGTCTTTATCTTGAATTTCTTCAACACTTTGGGTTGTGATAGAATCCAAGCCTCAGCCTCTTGTATCATAAGGTATGTATTGGCTATAGTACAAGTTTGTTTAAGGTTAGGCTTCTGTTCATTATAGTGCTGGCAGATACTCTCTTTGTCATCCACAGGAGCATCTGAATCAACTAGCACATATCGTTTCTCACCATTCTGAAGTGGGGTTGACTGAAATTTATCTACAGTCTGACCTTTACCATTGCCCATGACAATCCGTGGCATCTTGCCTTTCAGCTCTTTTTCAAACAATTTGGCGAACGCGAGACGTAAATCCCCATTATCTAAATCTTGAGTCCCCTCTATATAGATTACTTTACTCATGGTGTTTGCTATTTTAATTAATACCTGTTTCCACCTAAATCACCATTGCGCCATAAAGTACCAGTACTATACTGTTTGGCCCATTCGACATACTCCTTTTCATGGAAGTCCCTGACTACGCTGGCATTCTGATCATCTTTCTCAAACACAATAACATCTGACACAGGTAGTTGATTCAGCAACAAGCTACTATGGGTGGAAATAATAAACTGAGTCGTATTAGTATTCTCCATAATTGCACTCATCAACTCGCTTAACATGTCTGGATGCAATCCAACCTCCGGCTCATCTATGCATACTAACCGCCCACGGCGAGGATTAAAAATAATAGCCAACAAACACAGATAACGCAGTGTTCCATCAGAGATATGCGTCACATGAATAGCACGATTGAGTTCTGCCTCATCCAACAGTAACTCAATGCTTGTCCCCAAGAAATTAAAGTCAAAGCCTCTGAATTTTGAATTTACAGCTGTTAGCGCATCTGTAATTTTTGAATAACTATGCTTATCATTAACCTTGATGGCATTCAGCACTTGCGGTAGGTTAGACCCGTCAGCTATCAAACGATTGGTGAATCCAGGCTGAACAGGTTTGCGAATCGCACTTGTCGCCGTAGTGTTAAAATATGTATAGATAGCTATGTCCTTGATGGCTTCTCGAAGAGTGTATATCTGATAGTATCGGTTTTTGTCAACCAGTTGGCATAATATAGACTCTGCTGCATTGTCAAGTTCATAGCTAACTGACTGTTGGTCATTGGCACGACCTTCGCGGGCAAAACCGCTACCATTGTCAATCTGTAAGTACCTATAATTAGTACGACCATCCGCATTCTTAGTATGAAAACTCTCGCAGAGATAGTAATTTTGCGATGATGCTACTTTATGAAAACGGATTCTATAGAAAACTGGTTCTTGAAATCGATATCCATACTGTCCCAAAACATCAGGATAGAATTCATATTCTATCTGGATAGATGCCTTGGGGTCTGTATTACCCATGAACATTACGGCATCAAACCCTCCCCATTTATTGATGAATAGGTTGGAAATCTCTCCATCATTGATGATGGCCTTCAACACTTGTAAAGCCTTTATCAAATTTGACTTACCTGCACCGTTAATTCCAACCAATGCATTGAGATTTCCAAAAGAGATTTCCTCCGATGCAAGGCTAAAAAAATTTTTAAGTCTAATTGCCTTAATCATATTATCCTCATTTAATCATTTTGCAAAAAAACTACTATTTCCTCAGTCATACCGAGTTTTAACAATATTTTAAAAGCACTCAGTTTTAGGATTCAAATGCTTTGACGACTCACGTTGTAACTTACCTCCGATGCTTCCCTGGAAGTATATTGGCCGTAATCTTGCTGCCGCCACCACCCAGATGCCAAAATCCTCGGAATCTCTGAGCTAGGTCCTCACTGCGTGCTTCCTTCGGGAGCTATTAATGCCTTGCGCCGGGAACTGAGCGACTTACCGTAAGCTTCGACAGACTCAGCTTTCATGGACAAGGAGCGAGAGTCAAGGAGCAAGCACAATACACTCGACTCTTGGCTCTTGACCTTTTTAGATATGGTACATGTTCTCCTTAAGCGGGAAGAAGTTATGGTCGTCGAGGCGCATCACATCTTCTGGTCTAAATTCTTACCTTTTTCCTCGTGCTCAAAGTTGGGTATGAATTCCTTAATGGCATCCACGACCTGAGCCTTAGTGAAGTCGTTGCGGTGGAAGATTGCTTCGAGCTTGTCGAAGAAGGCATTGACCTCGGGCATGGGCCTCCTAGTGGTCTCCTCAACAACGCCCAAGGCAGCGAAACGCTGCATGTCGATTTTCTCACCAGGAACGTAGAACTCTTCGTATGCCTTCTCGCCGGTAGTGTCGGAGGTGAAGTAGACGACAGGGTAAGCCCCCTCTAAATCTCCCCCTCTAGGTGAGACTTTCATAGCTGCGGCTTTGCGTTTGGCTTCCTCGTCGGTGGTACAGGGGTCTTTCTCGAAGCCCTGGGCCTTGACGAAGTCATCGCAGATGCTGCTGAAGGTGAGCATCTGGTCTTCGCCCAGCTTGGGGAAGAAGACCTCACCGCCATTGCCAAGGATGCAGGCGAGCATACAGATCTGACCACTCTCCTCAGGACTGACGAAATAACGCTTGACATCGCTTGGGGCTGCCAATGGCTGCATCTTCTGCACACGGTGTATCCATCCGTCAGGCAGCGAACCATTGCTGAAAGCGACATTGGCGAAGCGGGCGGTGGTGACCTTGAAGTATTTATTGTACGCCATCACGAGGTCTTCCATGATGCGCTTGCTGGCGCCCATGATATTGACGGGGTTGGCGGCCTTGTCGGTGCTGACGCAGAAGAAATGCTTCGGGGGATAGACGGTCAGCAGGTCCATGAGTTTCTTGGCTTTGATATCGTTGTTCTCTATAAGGGCCTGGACGCTGTAGCGGTCTTTCTCTGAGCGCACATGCTTATGGGCGCTGAAGTTGGCCACTATGTCAAAGCCTTTCTCCTCGCGGAAGATGCGCTCGAAGATGGGGTCGGCGAAGTTGAGGGTATAGCAGCGGAATTCGTCAGGCACATAGAGACCCTCGGTGCTTCTAACGTCGCGCACCAGCTCTGCCAGGCCGTTCTCGTTGAGGTCAACGACGACGACGCTCTTGGGCTCGAAGCGCAGCACGGCCTTGATGAAGCTGCTCCCGATGGAGCCGGCACCGCCGATGACGCATACCTTCTTACCTTTTATCTCACGGGTGAGAGTTTCTCTGTTGGTCTCGATGTCTGCAGCGAACATGCTGACAGGACGGAAGGTGACGCTGTCTGATATGAATTGGTCTAGGTTGAACATAAGTTGAGTTTTTAACGAAAACGATAACGAAAACGAAAAGGGTTACTATCTTAGGTGGCTTATTACTTATTTATCAAGAATTAGAGAATTAGAGATTGTTTTTGCCTCAGAGCTGTGCTCTTTCAGTGCTCTTTGGTTACCGCTTTCTGTGAGCGAGCTCCCAACAGCAGCCATCAAATACCCCTGGACGCCAAGGCGTGGGAGGCAAAGAGAGGTGTCAGTTCGTTGAGAGGCGAGAGACAACGTCTTGTATTTGGATTGTAAGTTCTGGAATAATATTTTTTGCGACATCCCAAACTATGAGATAGTTGACTCCCATATAATCATGGACTAGGCGATCTCTCATTCCTGCCATCTGACGCCAAGATATATCCTGTAAGTTGTACTTTACATCTGCAGGAATCTTTTTGGTCGCTTCGCCAATAATACTGAGACTGCGTGTCACCGCACGCTTTAATGTCTCATCAGACAAAAATTGACTACTGTCCATTTCATCTGTAATGACAGAACGGATATAAATGCATTCGTCAAGGATATGCTGTAAGTATGGGATATATGATTTATACATACTCAACTTCTCTTAATATGGACTTGCTTATATATGGGCTGAGTCCCTTCTTCGTAACTACATCAACTTTTCTATTTTTGAATTCTTCTTCAAGGATACGGCAAGCATCCATGAAATTATTGAAGGTTTCATGGGCACTACTAAAGTCGAGTAATATATCAATATCACTTTGACGCGTGTCTTCTCCACGGACAACAGAACCGAATAGCCCTAACTGTGTTACGCCAATCTGCGTAAGTTTGGGCTTTATTAAGTGTAGACGGCTTAAGATTGTTTGCTTTTTCATTATTTTAGCTTAGCGTATAGCGTATAGCGTATAGCGTATAGCGTATAGCGGTTAGCGGTTGGCGCTTCGCTCTCACCTTTGCTTTTCGCACCCGCGCCTAAAAAGCATCCTTGCTTTTTCGAGACGGCGCGACTATGCTGCTACGGTTCGCGACCCCTAACGGGGTTAGCGTTGAGCGGTTAGCGTGTAGCGTGTAGCGTTTAGCGTATAGCGTATAGCGGGGACTCTTGACGAAAACTGATTAACGAAAACGATAACGAAAACGAAAACAGGTATTATTTGAAGTTTGAAATTTGAAGTTTGAAATTTATTGCGAGGTCCCGATTGGGGATTAAAAACAACCACGAATCTCACGAATAACACGAATTAACGATAACGAAAACTGTTATTGTTTGAAATTTGAATCCGTTATATCCGTTAGATCTGCGTTTTTTAACCACGGATTATTCGGATTGAACGGATGATTATAAATTATCTAATTCTTGACAGAAAATAGCTTCCTCTTGACTCAAGACTCTTGACTGTTGATGCTGTCAAGAACGGAGTATTTTGAATTATTGCTGATGTACTCGGGGACGATGGACTTCATGATGCGGACGATGGACATGTCGTCGTAGGTGTAGGAGGCGCGGATGAGGCGCTCCTCGTTGGCGAGGACTTCCTTATAGTCGTACTCGCGGACGGCGGCGACCATGATCTTGGGATGCTTGGTGGGCTTGGTGTGCTCGGCATCGTTGAGGACTTCCTCATAGAGCTTCTCGCCCTCGCGGAGCCCGGTGAACTCTATCTTGACATTGGGGGCATGGCTGAGGGCTATCATGCGCTTGGCAAGGTCGACGATCTTGACGGGCTTGCCCATATCGAAGACGAAGATCTCGCCGCCATGGCCCATGGTGCCTGCCTCGAGGACGAGTTTGCAGGCTTCGGAGATGAGCATGAAGTAGCGGATGATATCGGGATGGGTGACGGTGATGGGACCGCCTTTCTTGATCTGCTCACGGAAGAGGGGGATGACGGAGCCGTTGGAGCCGAGGACGTTGCCGAAGCGGGTGGTGACGAACTGGGTGACGGCGGGGCTGCCATCGGCCTGGGTGAGGGTGACGCCGGCTCCGCCCTCTGCGATGGCTTTGTTGAGCGACTGGCAGTAGATCTCGCAGATACGCTTGGAGCAACCCATGACATTGGTGGGGTTGACGGCTTTGTCGGTGGAGATCATGACGAACTTGCGGGTGCCGTACTTGACGGCGAGGTCGGCGATGACATGGGTGCCGAGGATATTGTTCTGGACTGCCATGGCGGGATTGTCCTCCATCATGGGGACGTGCTTATAGGCTGCGGCATGGAAGACATAGTCGGGACGGTGGTCGGCGAAGAGCTGGTCCATGCAGGTCTCATTGCAGATGGAGGCGACGATGGTGTGGGCCTCGACATCGGGGAAGCGGTCTGCCATGAGGAGGCGTATATTGTGCATGGGTGTTTCGGCCTGGTCGACGAGGACCATCTTGCGGGGATGGAAATGGGCTACCTGGCGGACCATCTCGCTGCCTATGCTGCCGGCGGCGCCGGTGATGAGGATGACCTTGTCGCGGAGCTGGTGGGCGATGGCATCCATATCGACGTCTATCCTGTCGCGGGGGAGGAGGTCCTCGATCTCGACTTCATGGAACTGGTAGTGCTGGAGGTCGGTATTCTCGTCGAGGTTCTCTATCTCGGGCATCATCTTGATCTTGATGTTGTTGGCGATGAGGTCGTTGATGAGCTGCTCACGGGTGCGGAAATGGTCGGCCTGCCAGGGGCTGACGATGAGGCGCGTGATATTCTTCATGCGCATGGTGTTGACGAGGTCTTTGTCGTCGATGAAGACGGGTTCACCCATGAGGTACTTGCCCTTCATCTTGACATCGGGGGTGACGAAGCCCTTGACGACGTATTTCTTGCCTATATCGTTGCGGATGCTCTTGGCTACGGAGATGCCGCCATGGCGCGTGCCGTAGATGAAGACACGGTAGGTCTTCTGAGCGAAGCTGAAGGTGTCGAAGAGGGTCTTGACGATGACGCGCTCGAGCCATAGGAGGAGGGTGCCGATGAGGAGGATATAGATGAGGGCCTTGATGCTGATGGACACGCCGAAGGCGTTGGGGAAGACGGCGAAGACGATGTAGGTGATGGTGACACCTACGAGGTTGGCAAGGAAGACGCGGGCGAGGTCGACGAAGCTGGAATAGCGTATGATGCCTGAATAGGTGTGGAAGAGCTTGAAGCCGATGAAGAAGGGTACCTGCATCAGCAAGAGCTCATAGAGCAGGGGCCAGAAATGACCCACGAAGGAGCTTCCGCCACACACGAGATAGTTGGCCAGCAGCCCGCTGAAGATTATCAGCACACAGTCTACTCCCAATATCGCCCAATATGGGAGTGAGTTCTTCTGGAAATACCAGGAGGCTATCCTTGAGATGAAGTTCATATGATGGTTTGGGTTTAGCGTTGAGCGGTTAGCGGTTAGCGTATAGCGGTTAGCGGTTAGCGTGTAGCGGTTAGCGTATAGCGGTTAGCGTGTAGCGTGTAGCGTTGAGCGGTTAGCGTGTAGCGTTGAGCGGTTGGCGCTTCGCTCTCACCTTCGTTTTTCGCACCCGCGCCTAAAAAGCATCCTTGCTTTTTCGAGACGGCGCGACTATGCTGCTACGGTTCGCGACCCCTAACGGGGTTAGCGTTGAGCGTTTAGCGGTTAGCGTTTAGCGTTTAGCGTTTAGCGGTTAGGGGAGTAGGAGGTGTTTGATGTATGCTTCGATGTCGGAGGCTGTGACATCATACACGGGTTGGAGCAGAGTAAAGGCTTCGTCTTTGTGGAACAACTCGCCATTGGTGAGCATAGACATCAGTCCTTTGGTCTTTAGCTTATGCCCGGAATGCTCGAGAGCCATGGATATTAGTTTATGTATGTCTGCACCGCTCTTGAGAATGGAATAGATGTCGTAGTAGTCGCGAAACTTGCTACGTCGCATCATTGCCTCCATCTTCATCACGCCGATAGACTCCACATCGGCTAGGCGTATATTGTTAAGGTAGGGTACTTCATGCATTGTAGGGATACGCTGACGCGGTGCAGCATAAAAGGAGATCTTTACACCATCAACAATAAAGAGTACTTGGTCGAAACTGGCAACTTGAATATCTTGTACCTGACCGATGGTCTCTAACTCCTGTCGCAACTCCGGCCAGTGGACATCGAGGGTATCGTCTTTGCCTTGTCTCCAGCGCATAAAGTCAAGATCTTCGCTCAGACGAGTATGCAACTGAATGGATAAGGCTGTACCACCCACCAAGACGAAGGGCCTGATACAGTTTAGTCGGCTCACTGCCTCAATGAGTCTGCCAGTTTGCGGAGCAAGGGAGATGGTATTTTTCATGCTGCAAGGCGTTTGTTGAGTTGGCGCGTTGCCATGGCCTTAACGTAGCTACGTGGGCTTTTGGCATGGAAATAGTACCACGCAAAGAAGTAATTGAGATTATAATAGCGCTCACCTTGTGACACGACATTCTCTATCCAGGCTTTCTTTACCTTTTTGTAGCCGTAAAGCTGGAAGAGGAGGTCGATATCGTCAATGTCCAGATATAGCATCACAAGCTCCACCAGCACATCATCGGGGATGTCCTGCACAGAGTGGTTGTCATAGCTCCACAGGCAGTGCTGTTGCTTAAGGCGCTCGATGAGGTATGGTTTGAGAGAGGACATGAGGGGTTAGCGTGTAGCGTTGAGCGGTTAGCGGTTAGCGTTGAGTGGTTAGCGGTTAGCGGGGACTCTTGATGAAAACTGATTAACGAAAACGATAACGAAAATTGTTATTGTTTGAAATTTGAATCCGTTAGATCCGTGAAATCTGTGTTTTTTAAACCACGGATTATTCGGATTGAACGGATAGGTATGAGCGTTTAGCGTTTAGCGGTTTCCTCCGGACTTGGCCTAAATCGTCCAATCGTGAAATCGTTAAATTAAAATGGCTCTTGACTCTTGACCAATTAATCGCGGCGGAAGAGGTCGCGGGTATAGACTTTGTCTTGAACGTCGTCGAGGACGGGGTCGTAGCGATTAGCGATGATGGCGGCGGACTGGGCCTTGAACTCTCGGAGGTCGTTGACGATGCGGCTGCCGAAGAAGGTGGTGCCGTCCTCGAGGGTGGGCTCATAGACGATGACCTCGGCGCCCTTGGCCTTGATGCGC
>JAEEGK010011995.1_pt1 | contig 19745 bp, 13 predicted proteins | sample 8958771 | NCBI WGS metagenome assembly JAEEGK01 (sample SAMN16246547, study PRJNA631951) | gut metagenome | biome: gut microbiome; feature: rumen; material: SC-attached | host: Bos | place: Iran: Karaj | collected 2018-10
AAGCGGCGCGGATTCAGGCATATAGCCAATTTTCCGCTTCGATTCCACAGGATTCTCTGAAATATCCTTGCCGTCAATGGTGATTTTCCCAGCAGTTTGGGTAAGGAATCCTGTAATCATTCGCATTGTTGTTGTCTTTCCGGCGCCGTTCGGTCCCAAAAGACCTACGATTTCACCCGTCTTAATGGAAAAGCTTATGTCATCCACAGCACGGAATGAACCGAAGGAACGGGAAAGATGCTCGACTTCTATCATAATTCCTCCTTTTTTTATGTTTAATACAACAAATTAATATACTAAAATCAAACGATTCGGGCAAATCCGATTTTTTTTCGATGTCCTATGGGAACCCAGCGACGACGAAAATTATGGCATCCGCTAGAAACGTCGCGCTTTGTGCTCGTTGCGAATCCCTTAAAAGGGCACCCCCCCTAATTTTCGTCTGCGTCCCATAGGACATCGTATAAACAAGGTTTTGTTGTAACTTTTTCACATGGTGTTAAATGCTAATACTATGAGTAATTATGCCCATAATATAGAATGAATAATTCCAGCAAAATGGAATTTTATCCGCGAATCCTTTAACGAATCTTAAATATATACAGAATACCGTAAATAAATTAATTGTTTTACGACAAAAGAATGTTATAATGATTATATGGGAAGTGTTGATAAAGGCAAAAAAACATCAGTTCTCCTCATTGAAAACGAATCTGGCGATGAAAAGGCTCTTTCAGGGATTATATCAAGAAATTACGATATAGTACCTTGTAAATCGCAGCCTGACGCAGTTTTTTCTATGCTGCGTGATGATACTCTTAATATTTTTGCTGCCATCGTTGACATAAAAGATGCTTTGCCAATCCTTACGAAAATCCGGAAGTTTTCTTATTTAGAGAAATTCCCTGTCCTTGTCATAATAGACCCCGATTCCGAAATTGATGATGAATTGATCCGGCTTGATGTCGTAGACTTTATCAAGCGTCCTTTCAACGGACCGCGCGTTTTGAACCGCCTTAAGACAGCAATTCGTCTTTACCGTGCAGATTTGACAATTGATGAGCTGGAACGCGACGAGCTGACCGGGCTTTATACCCGTCCGGCTTTTCTTTACAGAGCAGAAGTTTTGCGAAGCGAGCATCCGGACAGGAAATTCTGCATGATCGGCTTTGATTTTGACAACTTCAAGTCGTCGAACACACTGTATGGTCAGGAAAAATGCGATGAGTTTCTTGCCTACACCGGCCGCCAACTTAAAGCAAATATGCCGAAAGGACTTGCGGGTCGGTTCGGTGGCGATCAGTATGTCCTTTTCTTTGACTATAAGGGTGATCTGGACGTAGCGCAAATAAAGGAGACGTGTGATTCGATACTTAAGGCTGCGCCCATCCCGCATCAGATTGTGAAAATCGGTGTTTATGCCCCTATAGACCATAGCTTGCAGATTGTCGTTTGCTGCGACCGTGCATTTTTCGCACTCCGCGAGATTAAAGGCGTATACGGTAAAGACATTGCGTTCTTTGAGGGCAGGATGCATCAGCGTATTCTGGACGAACAGCGCATAATAGAGACGATGGAAACAGCCCTGGAAGAAGGGCAGTTTCAGGTTTTTTACCAGCCCAAGCACGAGACTATCTCCCGCAAAATTGCAGGTGCAGAAGCGCTTACCCGTTGGAATCACCCTGAATATGGACTTGTGCCGCCGAAAGTTTTTATCCCGATTTTCGAAAAGAACGGCTTTATAATGAAACTCGATATGTTCGTTTTGGAGCAGGTCTGCAAAGATATAAAGCGATGGAATGAAGAGAAAATACCGATTGTCCCTGTCTCAGTGAATATATCCAGACGCGATTTTATGGAAGAAGGATGCCTTGAACAGCTGATAGGCATCATAGACAGTTATAAAATCTCACATAATCTTCTTCATCTTGAAGTTACGGAATCGCTTTATTCCGAGAATACTGACATTATAGCGAAGCAAGTCAAAAAAGCGCGGGAAATGGGTTTTATGATAGAGATGGACGACTTTGGCGCAGGCTATTCGTCGCTCGGTCTTCTTTCAAGTTTTTCGCTCGATGTCCTTAAACTTGATATAAGCTTTGTCCGCAATATAAAAGCCAACGAGATAGTCATAGAAAACATAATTAAGATGGCGCACAGAATGGGGCTTTTGACCGTTGCGGAAGGCGCGGAAAACGACGAGCAGTTCAAGCTGCTCAAAAGCTTTGGGTGCGATTTTATACAGGGTTTCTATTTTTCGGAGCCGTTGCCGTTCTGCGAATACGAGTCATACTTATTGAAAAACGCTGTAATGACGGAAAAAAAGTCTGTCGTTTCAAGACGAACCGGCAAAGAAGTTTCTCTTTTGAGCGAAACAATGCTTATGGCTGCGAACGAAGTTGCGGAAGGGCTCCCGGGCGGATTTTTCTCGTATCATGCGGACGGTGATCTTGAACTTATCTCTTTTAACCGCGAGCTTCTTAGCATGTATGCTTGCGACACGGCGGAAGAATTGCGGGAATATACGGGAAACTCTTTCCGCGGTCTTGTGTATAAAGATGATTTTGAAAGCGTTCAGGCGAGTATTGAAGAGCAGATTACGGAAGATAACGATATTGACTACGTTGAATATAGAATTCTTGCGAAAGACGGAACGATAAAACCAGTAAGAGACTATGGCCGGTTCGTCAAAACCGAAAAATACGGCGATATTTTCTACGTATTTATTTATGATATAACGGAAGAAGAGCAGCGTAAGGCTGCGGCAGAAGAGGCGTTGCGTAAAAAGCTGGAATTCCAGCGGACAGCGGAACTGGCAGAAAACGCAAGCAGAGCGAAGAATATCTTTATGTCTAATATCGCCAAGGATGTTATGCCGCCTATACAGTGCATAATAGAATGCATAGATATGATGCGCGAGAACATAGATGATACCGCAGTGTTAAAGGAAAACCTTGATAGAGCGCGCAAAAACGAAGAATACCTGCTGAATTTCATCAATAATCTTTCTGAGCTTTCTGACCTTGAAAATGGCGAGCTAAAGGTTGAAGAAAAGGCTACCGACATTACGAGCGCGACCGAGAGAATATACAGGATTATTGATGAGCGGGCAAAAGAAAAAGGCATAAATGTAGAATACTGGTCAGAAATTACAAATCCGTACATCTATCAGGATGTATCTCATACTACTGACGTTGTTTTTAATATCATTGCGAACGCTCTTAAATATACGCCTAGAGGCGGAACTATACGCTTCGGTATAAAGCAGACGCCTAAAAACAAGGATGAATGCAACGTAGAATTTATTTGCGAGGATACAGGAATCGGTATTTCCGAATATTTCTTGCCACATATTTTTACAAGCTTTGCCCGTGAGGATAACGAAATTAACAGAAACAATCCAAGTGCGGGTCTTGGGCTTAATATAGTAAAGTCATTGATTACGCTTATGCGTGGAAAAATAGAAGTAGTGAGCGAACAAGGCCGGGGAACGACCGTACGGACTATTCAGCCACACCGCTACGCAAAACGAGAGGATGTCTACGACACTTCTTTGATAGGCAATGTCCGAAAGAAAAAATGAGATATAGTGCGCAACTTTGCGCATTGACAGTGCTTCCGCAGCTTCAAAAATCCCCGTCTTTGCTCTTATGACCTGTTTGTGGTAATATATCCGCATATTCACAGGTGAAGCAGAAAAATGTCAGATAATTTCACAGACAATATAAAAGAACGCTATTTCGACTGGGCGGCGACTGCCCTTGCCGATGAAGATATTTTGCATGACGCGCTTGAAAAGTCTCTTGCGGACGGCGCAAACCCTTCCAGTGTGCATGGCGCGGGGCTTGATGCCCGTCATGCGTTCGAGTCTGCCCGCGCCCGGTGTGCTGCGGCTCTTGGCGTAAAGCCAGAAAACGTCATTTTCACTTCTGGCGGCACAGAAAGTGACCAAATCCCGATACTCGCGTTGCTCCGGCGGCCGCAAAAAGGCAGCATTCTTATTAGCGCGATCGAGCACCCGGCAGTGTCGGCGCAAGCGGAGCTTATGAAACACTGCGGTTGGCGCGTAATTACTGTTCCGTGCAACAGCGACGGCATCGTTACGCCGGAAGCCGTCATTGCCCGCATAGAAGACGATACCGCTCTTGTGTGCATTATGGCTGTGAACAACGAAACTGGCGCGATTCAGCCTGTTTACGAAATTGCGGACGCAATGACGGCGCACTGCCGGGGAAAAAGGCGACCGAAGTTTCATGTGGATGCGGTTCAGGCCGCCGGGAAAATACCGTTCGAGCTTTCTTATCCTGGAATAGACACAGCTGCCATAAGCGCGCATAAGCTGTGCGGACCGCGCGGAATCGGTATTCTTTATATGAAAGACCGTTTTGAGCCGTTTCTTAAAGGCGGTGGGCAGGAAAACGGCATGAGAAGCGGCACCGAAAACCTTTTTGGCGCGCTTGCTCTTGCATCTTGCTTGGAGCGGTATTATACGCGCGGTCGGCTGGGAGAGCAGGGCGCGGGCAGTGCCGGCGAGTCTGCGGGCAACATGTTTTCTCAGGAAATGCGGCGGACGGCGCATTTTATTGAAAAACTAAAGGAACTTCCTTGCTGTACGCTTGTTCCCGAAAGCCGGAACGCTGTTGACGAGCGGTTTGCGCCCGGCGTTGTGCAGGCTTCGTTCGCGAATATTCCGGGCGAGGTTATGGTTCGTGCGCTGAGTGAGAAAGGCTTTTATATTTCGACTGGTTCGGCTTGTTCAGCAAGGAAGAGCCAGCGTCCTGTCCTTGCCGCAATGGGAATAAAAGGCGAAAAAGCCGCTAACGCCGTCCGCTTTTCGTTCAGCAGCCACTCCACCGATGAAGGCGTGAAAAAGCTTTTCGAGGCTGTAAAAGAAATCGCTGGTCGTTTCAACGGCTAATTAACAGTTATTACTGATGCAATTCTGCCTTCGGGTGTGTAGACTTTCGCTGGGTTCGTCGTGTCAAGAATCGGCGAAAGCCCTTCGTAGAAGCAGTAGTAGTACGTTCCTGACGGCAGCGGAAGCTCAATCTCGTAGTGTCCGGGCGAAGTTTCGTTCAGGTAGTAAATGAACGAATCCCAGTTAGAGAATGTGCCAGAAAGTCTTACGACCATTCCGGGCTCGGAATCGTGTATAAAAACAACTTTGTCGTTTTTCTTTTCCGTCACTGTCGGAGTCATGTTTGCGTATTTAAACTGCGACACGTATGTTCCGCTTTCAAAGCTGAACTGCTTTACCGGGTTCAGGGGATCCGTTGTCCAAAGACCGTCGAAAATCATTCGGTACGAGATTCCCGTGCTGTTTTTTGGTACGGGAATAATGTAGAACAGCACTGTTCCCTGTGGATTGTTGTCGTAATCATAGGAAACGAGCTTTTCGAACGCGTGGATTGTCTTGTAATCCTCGAAATCGAAGGCTATTCCCGTGAAACGATGGTTATCCTCTGCGGTAAATACTATGTAATTCTCCGCAATGTACGGTTCTTTAGCCGACTTTATGCCTATCCTTATTTTGTCCAGAGTGTATTGATTGTCCTCTTGGGCATTAAGGCAGCATAGAGCCATTGCTGCAAGAACCAGCAATAAAAAGAGACGTTTCATATCACTTCCATATCGGAAAGATTCGGCGGGCGGATAAGCGGAAAATGAGGAATCCACACAAAGTGCGCCACTGGACTGCATTTGTGCGCGGGTTATCCCTCATTTGTGCGCGCCACAAAAATATACATTAAGGTGAATGAAAAAAAAACCGATTAATGAATAGTAGATTCGCGCGGAAAGTTTTATAGAGAACCTCTGAAATGCGACGTGCGGGTTAACAAAACGTTACTTGTTATTTAGGGTGGAGTGGGGTACAATCTAGAAAAATGCCCGGAATGAAGCAGCTGAAGAAATTCAGCGACGATATCACACAACTTGGAAACGAACTCATACGCCGTCAGGAGAAAGGGGAGACTCTTCCCCGCGTTAATTTTCCGGCTGGAATTTCAGATGCCGATGACTCCGACGATTTTGTATTCGGTCTTCCTATAGCCGGGCAGCAGCCGGCCGGAGGCGCTTCGGGAGATGCCGGAGAAGCCGGCGCGGACGCTTCTGGTGGTGACAGCTCTTCTATTTCTTCAGACGATATACTTGCCAGTGCTGGTGGAGCAGACGGTGCTTCTGCCAGTAATACGGAAGAAGAATTTGATATTGCGGCTCTTCTTGCCGAAGCCCGCGGAGAAAACAAGAATGCGGGAGCCGATCAGGCACCGTCTGCCATGCCGGATATATCGCTTCCGGGGCTTGGCGGTGATATAGCGGGTGCTGCCGGTGCGACTGGAGCCGCAGGGGCGGCTGGTACCGCGACGCAAGGCTCCGCGCCGAAAGAAATTCCAGAATATTCTGCAGACAATCCGTTTACGCTGCCCGGAATGAGCGCGGGTGCTTCTGACGTGCCCGATATAGACGCGCTCCTTTCTGGTTTTGCTGACGATGTTGATACTCCTTCCATTGATATAAACGCGGAGTCCGGCACGGAGCCGGTTTCCGACGACATACTGAATAATCTTGCGTCCGCCGATTTCGGTTCTGGCGGCGATTTTTCCGAGTCTGATTTTACAGCTGACAGCGATTTTTCTGTTGACGGTGGGGAGTCCGATTTTGCGGTTCAGTCCGCCGCCGATGAAACTGATCCAGGCAACCTTTTTGCGGGACTTGATTTGCCGGACTTTGGCGGAGATTCCGGGGCGGACGCGGCTGGTGGAAGTGCTGCGGGCGGCGCATCATCCCAGACGAAAGCTGGCGCAGGTGCTGGCGCAGGTGCTGGCGCAGGCGCGGCTTCACAGGCGGATGCGGGCGATTTTGGAAGCGACTTCTCTCTGCCCGACTTTGACTTAGACAGCCTTGTCTCAGATTCTTCATCAAGCGGCGGAAGTTCGTCCGGCGCCGCCGATACTTCTTTTGGTGCAGATTCTGCCGCCACAGAGGACGTTTCGGCAGACTTCGGCCTTGGTGACATCCCGTCATTCGACGCGGGCTCAGATGCCGGCACAACAACGTCCGCCGGAGCCGCTGCAGGAACCGGTTCTGCCAGTGCCGGTACGGACGATTTTAACTTCGATTTACCTGATTTTGACATACCGGCCGGAGACGGCTCTTCTGCAGAATCTGCGGCATCTGGTGCAGACGCGGGCGGTTCTTCTGTCCTTGATGACGATGACCTTTTCGCGTCACCGCAGCCTTCATCCGGTTCTTCTTCTGGCGGTCTTTCTCTTTCTATAGACTCCGAACCGGAAAGCGGCAACTTTGAGCTTCCTCCGGATGATCCTTTCGCAATGCCGGAAGGCAACGGTTTTAACCCGGACGACTCCGGTTTCTCGCCGGAAGAAGCCGCCTCTTTTGAAATGCCAGAAGCCCCTGACTTTGGCGATATGAGCGAGTTCTCCATGGACGCGCCCGATTCTGGTGCTGTTTCTGGTTCATTTGAATCTGTTGACGATGACTTTTCTATTCCCGGCTTCTCCGGCGACGATGACTTTGACCTTATTCCCCCGGAAATACCGGAGGCAAAAAGCTCCAAGACGACAGGCGCTTCCAAGTCTACCGAAAAGAAGGGCAGAAGGCGTAAGGAAAAGGTCGTAAGAGAGAAAAACGAACTTACAGAAGAAGAGTATGAGACATTCCGCGAGAATCTGAAAGGATATCCGCTTAATCTTCGCATTATCATCCAGGAGATAATCGTAAATCCTGACTTTACAGAAGAAGCTGTAATGAAGATTATCGACATGGTAATCAATCAGGCTACTGCAAGGTCAATCGCGAATTATCTGGAAAAAGAAAGTCTTGTAGATTATGCCATTCAGGTTCCAACGAACTACGAAAAGCGCACTGTCGCGGAATATGAAGAATACAAGAAGTCTCTTGAGTACCGCCTTAAAAACAGGATAATCCCAATAGCGATAATAAGCGTCATTTCTTGTGCTTTCCTTTTGCTGTTCTCGTTCCTTATCGCAAAGTTTGTCGTGCGCCCTGTAAAGGCAGAAATGCTTTATAAGGAAGGTTACGCGCTTATTGAGAACGGACTTTATCCGCAGTCAGAAGTGAAATTCAACGAAGCGAACAGCTACAAGTCAAAGAAGAGCTGGTACTTCGAGTATGCCCATGCCTATAAAGACCACAAGCAGTACGAACGTGCCGCGAATATGTATGAGCGGCTCTTGAATAAATATGATCACGACAAGAAAGCCGGGCTTGAGTATGCCTCTATGGAGCTTTACGACCTTTCTGATTACGAGAATGCAGAGCGAATAACAAGGCGTGAAGTCCTTGATTACCATATTAATGATTCTGACGGAATGCTCCTTTTGGGCGACATTTTCCTTGAATGGGCTACGAACACGGATGACTCTAGAATAGAAGAAAAAGAGAAACATTTTGAGGATGCCCGTGTTGCTTATGCTGATATTATGTCGTTATACGGCCAGACCGATTTGTATCTTTCACGAATGATGCGGTATTTCATCCGCACCGACCAGATACGCGAGGTTCTTCCGCTTAAGAATTATTTCTATCCACGGCTTAGCAAGAATCCGCTTGAAGGACAGGATTTGGTAGAGCTCAGCGGTTATCTTCTTGATAAGTTGTACGGCGAGCTTAAGCCGGCTGACGAATTCCTACGCAGTTCTATAGAAGATGTCCGCGACCTTTTGGAGCAGGCTGTAATAAAAGCCCCTGAAATACCGGAATCTACCTACAATTTGGGAAGATACTTCATAGAGACAGGAAATCCGGACGCAGCGGAGGCGTTGCTTAAAGAATCGCTCGGTATTTTTGATGCCGCAGAGAAAAAGACGCACAGCCGCATTTTGCGGAACATAAACGCTTATCGTCTGATTGGCGAGCTTAAAACGAATGACAAGGAATATATCGAAGCCGAGAAGATGTATATTGACGGTATCGATATGTTTACGAACGAGCAGAAGCGTAGCGGCCTTAAATCTGATCAGAACGTTGGAATTCTTTATTCCGACCTTGCGGATATAGAATATTTTATTTCAGGCGATTATGAATCTGCACTGGGCAATTATCAGCATTCAGTTGATAACAACCACGATACTGCTTCCATACGGTACAAGATTGGATATATAAACTATGTGAACGGCGATACTGGCGCGGCTCTTGATTCCTTCATAAAGACGATTACAGAGCAGCCTTCCGAACGTCATACGCTTCTTGCGCTCGGAAATACGCTTGCTATACGTGACAGTACATCGGCAGCACAGGGATACTACGAAAAGCTCATTGAGTTGCTCGACAGAGAAAGAGTAACAGAGGGAACCATTGTAGCCCCGCTTCGTGAAGAGCAGATTAATCTTGTTGAGCTGTACGGCAAAACTGCGAACAACCTTGGAGTAACGCTCTATAACCTTGCGAAACGCAATTCGAACAGCACGTATAACGCAAGGGCTATCAGTTTGCTTTCTGAGTCTATCAGAGCATGGGATATTCTTACCCGCAACGAAAAGACGATGGTACGTATGCAGGGTACGAACCTTGCGGCTCAGAACCTTAAGTACATGACAGTTCCAAAAAATCCGTCCGAAACTTCGTTCGAACCGTCGCTCGACAGGGTAATTCCTATGGTTATCTACGGTGATGATATTCTGAGCAAGCCAGAATCAGAGAACGACACTAAAAACTATTATGCAGTGGAATGATAGGATAAAGAAAAGCGGTTTGGCAGGATGCAATCTTTACGAGAGCGGAGCTGCCGGAATTGAGCTACGAAAACGATTTTACACGATCGCAAAAGAGCTGTTCAGAAAGACAATCCACATGGGAACAGCTCTTGTTCCGCTTGTTTTGTATTATTCAAAAACTCTTATAATATCCCTTCTTTTAGCAGCTATTATCCTGTATACCATAACGGAAATATTGCGTCTTTCTGGGAAAAGTGTGCCTATTGTCTCAAAAATAACGGAAGCAGCCTCACGCAAGCGCGATGACAACCGATTTGTTCTTGGCCCGATAACGCTTTGTGTCGGCGTTTTGCTGACCGTTCTTTTTTTTGACTTTAAGACAGCTACGGCGGGAATTTTTGCGCTTGCGTTCGGCGACGGGCTTGCGAGCCTTGGCGGAAAGCTGATAGGGCAGTGCGTAATTCCGTTCACGCAGGGAAAAACCGCTGCCGGAAGCCTTACGTGCTTTATCGCCATCTTTTTATCGTCGTTTGCGGTGTTTGGCTCTGTAACGCTTTCAATCAGTGTTGCCGCGCTCGGCATGTTCATTGAGCTTTTGCCGCTTAAAGACTTCGACAACCTTATTATTCCGGTTGCGGTTTCTTCGCTTATTCATTTCTGTTTCTAGCCGATTTTTGCGCGGCCGTGGTGCGCAGTCCTGTAGCAGCCAGTTGCAGGCAGGTTCCGCAGTCGAACTGGCCACACACAACTTTCGTCACTTCCACAAATAGTAGTTATGCAGCTGTTGCAGATATACTTTCGTTCCGATACCGAATAATATCATGCCGAGCGCGGTCAAAAATATGCTGTCAGAAAGCGTAAGACAAATATAGCCCGCGAAAAGCAGCATGTATGATATCATCGTTTTTATCTTGCCGGAAAGCATGAACGCAACTGCCGTCATCACAGCCAGGAATATCCTTACGAAAAGCAATACAGAGTGGTAGCTTGTCTGCACCATAATAGAGGGGAGAATTGTACGTGTGTCCACGGCTGTTGACGCCGCAAGCGCCACCGATATTGCAATCGCTATGACAATGTTTTTGTCCGCCTCTTGAATCTTGTCGTCAGAAGAGAAAATCGCCGAAAAAAGCAGGCTCATTCCCGCAAGAATTCTTCCTGCGAGCACAAGTTTGCCTGTGAAAATAAGGAATTCCGAATAACCGCCCCATAAATTGAAAAGCGGAATGCACAGGCGGTAAACTTCGACCATACATCCAGTCAAAAATCCCATGTAATAAAGGATTTCCGGCGATTGCGTCTTTTCAAAAACGTAGCGTACGGCTGTGCTTACGGCAGGTGTATAAAGCGCGAGTATGGCGATTGCGGCGAGCGACGCGTACGAGTACGGCTGGAACGCAGCATGCAGCACTGTTCCGGCATTTATTTCGCCAAGGCTCAGCGTGGGAAACTCGAATTGTATTGTGTGATCCGATACAATCCGGTATATGAACAGCGCAGCGAAAACAAGAAGCTGGCTGAAAGAGATTATCGATATGGCTTTCATAAGCCGGTTGCGCGAATTCAGTGTCATATTTTAAAGAATAACCGCAAGACAAATTTATGTAAAGCGAGTTCTTTCAAAAACCGAAAATAAAGGGTGTAAGAGAAAACCTAGGAGTGTTTTTATGAAGCGCTGTTTATTAGTTGTTTTAAGTCTTTGCCTCTTTTGTGGATTCCTTTTCGCGGGCGACGTAGCTGTTTTTGATGATATCGGCTTTTCAGAGGATGGTAAGACATATCTTTTTGGTCAGTACGGTACTACCGATAAGACTTTCCGGGGTTTTGCGGAGATTTATGCAGTTGATATAGAAAGCAATTCTTTCAAGACAAACGGTATTTACAGGACAAACGCAACAGAAGCAACAGCCGGTAAAAGCGGCAATACTGTATACGAAGAGCTTAAAAAGAAAAACGGCACATGGCTTTCTTCATGGAAAGCAGCTCCTGCAGGTATATCTGAAATTCTTTATATCCGTCCATATAACACAAAGAATGCAGAAAGCGAAATTGTCGTAAGAGATTTTGAGCATTCCAAAGTTGGAAATACAACACAATATACATTCAAGCTCGTTCCGTTTGTGGAAGGAAAAGGTGCGTCCGTGTACTCTTCTTTCTACATCACCGTTGAGAAAAAAGACGGATCTGGCAAGCTTATCGACAAGATTGTTGCAGGAAGCCCCGATGTTAAACGCCGTGGAATAAGCGGCTATGCCATAGAAAAGATTATGTGCGACAAGACGGCTACAAAGTTCGTTATCGTTGTGGAAAAAATAAGCGAAGAAGAAAACTCAGCGCCGTCTGTACGCTATATGGTCGAAACATTTGTTTTGAAATAGTTTTATTCCTCCTAGATAAACAATAAATGCCCAGCGGGTCCCACTGGGCATTTATCATTTTAAATGGTCATAAAATTATTTCAAATGGCCAGAAAACTATTTCGTCGGATATTCATAACAAGGTTCTGTTTTGAGTATTTCGGCGTATTTTTTTGCCTCGTACTTTGCGACAGCAAGGTTATGAAGCAGATAGTTTCCGCATTCTTCCGCCTTTGTTCCTGGAATTTCCCCAGTAAAGTCAGCTGAAAACTCAAAAGCGCGAATCATCAGCTTTCCGATTTCCTCGCATTCGTAGCTGCCCTTAATAATCAGATAAAACCCGGTAAGACAGCCCATCGGGCCCCAGTATATGATGCGGTCCTTCCATTCTTCGTCGTTGCGGAGATATGTCGCCACAATGTGCTCAAGCGTATGCGCGCCCGGAAGATTCAAGCACGGCTCGATGTTCGGTTTTTTCATTCTTATGTCGTATGTCGTTATCGTCTCTGAGCCAACTGTGTCTATGCGCGACACATAAACGCCCGGTTTAAGTTTTGTGTGATCTACGGTAAAACTTGGAATCAGTTTCATATTTTCTCCTTAAAGTCGTTAGAAAATTTTCGCGTCAGCGAATGTCGATTTCTCTGAATATTTGGCAGACTTTTTTGCCGCCTTCATCAAGTGTACGCACATAAACAGTATCTTTCAACTCGATTTCTTGCCACGTTCCTTCCAGCGCAACGGCTTCGGCGGCGGCTTCTCGCAAAGCCTGATTTATCGCTTCGTTGTTTTGCTCAAGAAAAAACTGCACAAAAAGATATTTCCCGGCCGGAATAACTGCGTCCGGCTTGCAATTGGCGTTAAGAGAAGCTTCTGGCATAAGGCCGTAGCCGCACCATTTCCCTTCTGTAAGATATTTGCTTCTTTCCGGTTTCATGTCGTTCTTTTTGACACAATTCGCAAAAACAGAAAGTTCCTCCGCTTTCATAACAGGATTCTTCTCGTCCTTCGTAAAAACAAGCTCATTGTAAAGCGTCAGGTTCTTTATCTCGAATTCCATAGGGTAAATATACCGTTTATCGAAAAAAAAAACATCTTTTTTTGCGATTTTGAGCTGAAAAGTTTTCAAAAACCGCATGCAAATTTACATAACAATTATAGGGGGATGTAGATAGGAGGATATATGACAAAACAGCGTTTATTTAAGTTTTTAGGTGAAGTAGCCGTGATTATCGGGGCGGTAACTGCCATCAGCTTTCCGGTGGCGGCTTTTTCATGTCAGATGAGCCCCGAAGGGGTGACGATAATAGGCGGCGACTATTCTTCGCCAAAACTTATGGATTTTATTGTTGCGGGAACCGATTCTTTGCAGCTTACATTTTCTGACGAGATTAACCTTGGAAAACTTTATATAAGTCCGTCCTCTGCGGACGAAAACGAATTTTCGCGCTCGCAGATAAATCAGATTGATTTGATGTCGGTTGATGATGAAAACGATGCGGAAAACGGAGTGGCATATTTGCTTCGTTTGCCGGAACAGACGGAATGCGGCATGGAGTATGTTCTGTTTGCGGAAGCAGAGGACAAAAAGGGGAACACGCTTTCTTTTTCCACGGTGTTCTATGGCTACAACGAGCAAGTTCCTAAGCTGATTTTGAGCGAGGTACGGACGGAAGCTGCAAAGCCAAAACCCGAATTTGTTGAGCTTTACTGCCTTTCTGACGGAAATACCGGCGGAATGATACTAGAGATTTTCTACAACAAGTCATCTTCTTTCAAATATGTGCTGCCGGCGGCTTCCGTAAAAGCCGGTGAGTATATTGTGGTGCACTTAAGAAGCTATGATGACCAAAAGCCATTCTGCGTCAACGAGGCGGACTCGGACGAACTGGCTCTCTCCGCATCCACGGCGGCAGACTCCTGCCCCGGAGCGCGCGATTTTTGGCATGACGAGAACACAAAACTTCTTGGAAAAACATCGGTGATTCTTTTGTGGGAACGGAGCCGGGGCAGGATAGCGGACGCGCTTCTTATTGCCGAGTCCGAAAAAGGCGGCTGGTCGTCTGCTGCTGCCGGGGATGCGGCACAAAGCGCTGTTCTTGCGGATGTTTGGATTGACGGCGCATCTGTTTCGGACGCTGTTTGCTCTGACAAGACAACGGCAACAAGAACCGTTTGCAGGCAGAATATCGCAGAGATTACGGAAGCCGCCGGCTCCGCAGACTTCGTTTGGCCTGTTCCAGTCTCTGCATCTGACTGGATGGTTGTCGCCACAAGCCAGGCTACGCCTGGTAAACCGAACTCGTCTAAACCCGCCCAGTAGAGGCTAGTGAAAAAGGTGAGGGTGTGGGAGAGGGAAAAACCGCGTTTTGCCCTTTCCCACTAATGTCCTGTTGTCAGAATCACGCTTTTTCTGATAAAATCAGTAGATATGTCAGAATTACTTGCCCCTGCCGGGAATATAGAAGCACTTGATGCCGCATTCGGCGAAGGTGCCGATGCTGTTTACATGGGCCTTAAAAGTTTCAATGCCCGCATGCGTTCCTCAAATTTTGCATGGAATCAGTTTGAAGCCGCAGTTGATGCCGCACACAAGCGCGGTAAAAAAATATATGTGACTGTGAATACGGTCGCGGAAGAAGAAGAAACAGAGCGTCTTTATCGCTTCCTTTCGTATCTAAATAACGTTGGGCCGGACGGTATTATCGTACAGGATTTTGGCGTTGTCCGCATGGTTCAGGAGTTTTTTCCGAAACTGGAGCTTCATGCGTCAACCCAGATGAACTGTGCCAGTGCCGCCGCCGTGAATCTTTTGAGCCGCGAAGGTTTTAAGCGCGTCGTGCTTGCCCGCGAGCTTTCTTTGGAAGAGATAAAAGCCGTAAAAGCCGCGTCGTCCGCAGAACTTGAAGTTTTTGTGCACGGTGCGCTGTGCGTAAGCGAGTCGGGTTTGTGCCTTTTTTCAAGCTACCTCGGCGGAAAATCGGCAAACAGGGGTATGTGTACGCAGGCATGCCGCCGCCTTTATAACGCGGACGCAGACGGAGCGGAAAGAACCGGATATTTCTTTTCTCCGCACGATTTGCAGCTTATAGACCGCATCCCGGATCTTATGCAGGCGGGCGTGGAGTCTTTCAAAATTGAAGGACGCATGAAAAGCGCGGAGTATGTTGGAAGCGTTACGGCCGCGTACCGCTACGTCATGGACAACTGGGAAAAAGACAAAAAAGGCGCGATCGCGACAGGAAAGCGTATGCTCGCAACAGACTTCGCGCGGGCAAAGACACGCTACTGGTACGACTCCAGTGACGCGGAGAACTTTTTGAATCCGGATCAGGCGGGCGGAACCGGTATTTTCCTTGGAACGATACAGAACATTAAAAAAGAGGACGTGAATGTGCGTAATGGCGACAAGATAGAGTCGGCGCGCGTCGCGTTCGCGGACATACGCGGCGGCAGCTACGACCCGGATGCCGGAGACTCTATCCGTCTTCACCGCAAAGACGACACAGGCCGCGAAAGTCACAAAATAAAGCATGTCAAAGTTGTTGACGGCGTTCGCTGGATAGACATTCCGGACGGATTTGCGCAGGGCGATTCTGTGTATCTGCTCCAAACAAAGTCGATGTCAAAGCGGTATCAGCGTGTGTTGCCGTCAGACCTCTCGCCGTTCAGAAGGCAGCCGGGCGCGGAACTTCTTCCAGTTCTTGACCTTACGCCGGTTCCGAAAACAGGTGTGGAAGGCTTTCCGGACGGGCTTTACGTGCAGGTTTCCACATTAAAAGATATGTTCACTATCCTTGGTGAGCGTCAGATTCGCGTTATTCTGGAGCTTAATTCCGAAACTACGTACGATTTGGTAGAGAAAAAAGCGACGCTGCCTTACTCCAAAAAGCAGATTTTCATTTCGCTCGATCCGTACTGCCCGGCTGACGCTGAAGAAAAACTTTCACAGACGCTCGACACGCTTATTGCCGACGGATTCCGGCAGTTTGTCGTGAACAATCCGGCGCACATCAACATGCTGCGCGGCAAAAAAGTCGTCATGCTCGGCGGGCCGTATCTGTACACATTCAACAGATGGGCGGCTTCTTGGCTTGAAAACCAGAACATAGACTGTTTTATCACCCCGATTGAGAATTCTCGCAAAAATTTGGAGGCAACGTTTGAGCCGAAGCTCCGCCGCAAGGTTATGGTAACGCTTTTTGCATATCCGGCATTGTTCCGTATGCGCTTCAAACTGCCGGAATCGTATGACTTCCTGTATTTTACGGATAAAGAAGGCACTGTCTTTAAGACGCTTTCCACGCCGGAAGACGGTTCTTTCGTAATGCCCGAAAAGCCTTTCTCTATCATAGACAACAAAGCCCGGCTTGAAAAAGAAGGTTTCACGCACTTCCTTATTGATTTTTCCAGGACGCAAGTGCGCAAGCAGGACTTTAAGTTTATAATGCGGGCTTTGTTCAAGGGCGAAGTTTTGCCAGAATCCGACCGGTTCAACTGGAAGGACGGTTTTTATTCGCCAGAAAAGATGGAAGCTTATAAGGCTGCTGCAGAGCGCAACGAAAATGGTGCGCCCTCTTATGCACGGCGCGGAAAAACTGCCGGAAAGAGTGGGGGAAAGCCGGCTGAATCGGCAGGAAAAAAACGCCGTTACAACAAGAAATAAGGCAGTCGCCGCTGAAAAAACACCGCCGCTCCCACTAGAAACAGAAAAAGATACGGAAACGGCGGCAAAATGTAGGGTTAATGGAAAACTAAAAGAACAGGAATTTTTACGACCACACGCCCTCTGTTTCTTAACACTGGCTAATTCCCGACAAAATTAACCAGCGCTTTTTTTAGAATACAACTGCAGCTTCTTTTTCTTCGACTTCCTCAAAAATAGCGGCAGAATTCTGCGATGAAGATTCATTCTCTTCTTTTTGGAATATAGGCTTCATCTCTACATGCTCCGCGATGACAGTCACCTTGGAATGATTTTTGCCAGATGTGTCTGTCCAACGGCCTTGTTTAAGCCGTCCGACAACCCTTACGCCCCTGCCTTTCACACACTGCTGGCTGCATACTATCGCCAGCTGACCCCAAGCTTCAATGTCAAAAAATGAAACTTCTTTGTCAAAAGTTCCAGCTTCCGAGCGGTAGCTTCTGTTTGAGCCGATAGAGAATGTGCAGACTGCTGTTCCTTTTGCAGTTTCTTTGATTTCTGGCTGTCTGACGACATTCCCTTCCAAAAGAATTGAGTTTAGAGGATTCATTTTCTAAGTGCTCCTGTTACATAAGAATCTGTACATTTGGTGTACATAGATACTTATTGCTTTTGGCTTTAAAAAAAGTGATGAATTTGCCTGACAGAAGCAAAAAAAATGAGAAAAATTTTCAAAAAAAATCGTAATGTGGAGAAATTAGAGATTTTGCGCCTTGGGTATGCGCCTTAACAGCGTCACGCGCATGCCCCCGCGCGACCCGGTGCAAAACTACAGGTTCTTTACCAGCTTGATGATATACAGCTGAATGTACATCGTAAGCTCTTCCTGGTCTTTTATGCGCTGCAAAGACGGCGTTTTCGCCAGCGATTCCGCAAGCCCGCGTACCCTTTCATCGGTGAAACTGCTACCCTGCAGCGTCCTGATTGTCTTACGGACGTAATCGCGTATGAGCGAGTTGACGTCTTCTGTAAGGTCTTCGGCAAGCTTTTTGTTTATAAGCATGTTCCACTGGTGCTCGTATGAATGAAGCTCCCTGTCGAGCGTGGAACCCTGCGGAATAATCTTCTCTTCAAGTGCTCTTGCGGCGTTCACAAGGTCTTTCTTTCTGTCGCCTGTCTTTGAGGTGGACTTGAACGTCTGATTATCATACTCATCAGTTTTTGTCTCGCGCGCCGCACGTTTCCGTTCTGCCTGCCGTTTCTGTGCATCTTTCTTAGAAGGACGCAAGAACAGCGAAACGAACCATGAAATTATAGGAGTTGTATACCAGAACGGCAGGAGTATGCGCGCGTCAGTCACTATTTCATGGCGCGAAAGCATAAGAAGCTCGCTGTACGGAAGAAGCTTTCCGTCAGAAAAAAGCACGACTTTTTCTGCGGAAGGGTCATGCGCCATGCGTGCCTCGTAATGAACGAGCGAAAGGAAGTTAGAGTTGAGCAGCGCGTAAAGTATCGGCGAAACAGTCTTAACTTCCTGCTCCAGTTTCAGTTCGAACGAGTTTTGGTTTGACATTTCCGGTACGCTGTCAAAATCCTGATAAATCTCGTACCACTCTTTTGTTATCTTGTCTTTAAGCGTCTCGCGCGCGTCGCTGCAAAGCCTTACAATAAGCTGAAGAACCTTCGTCTTCTCTATGTAAAAACGCTGGTCTGACGTATATGCCTTGAACGTAAGCAGCTCCGGCAGCTCGTTGTTTTCGGACTTTGTCGTCTTTTCCTTAAGGAAATTGCTCAAATCCTCTTCCGAATACTGCCCGATAAGCGGAACGCCCTTACTGTCAGTGAATTTCAAAATTGTCGCATGATCAAAGTAATACGGCGGTTTTGAAAGATGGCTTTCAAGTGTTTTGAGAGCGGCCTGCCTTTGCGCGTTCTGCTGCGACTTGTTCTTAAAGAACGATATCGCAATTTCCGTTATGATGACACTCTGCAGAATCGCGATATCCTCTGCCGTGTAATCCTTAACTTTCTCGTAATCCTGCCGGATAAAGAAACACAACTGGCTCCAAAAATAGAACGCGTCGCCGGAGTTTTTGAGCGTTTCAAGCGCGTCCACCGGCTTTGTAACGAACTGCGTGAAAAAGTTCTTAACAGAAATTTCTTTTCCCGGATTCGATATTTTCAGCTTTTTCAGGAAGTAATCGTGATACTCGTCCTTGTGGAGCATCGTGCGGATTTTGTTCATGCTTATGTCAAGCAGAAGATTTACGGAAATTGATGAAGGAAAAAGAATTACAGGCATTTCGCGCGGCATTACAAGGCCGAAAAGCGTTTCTTCGTCGTATGTCGTTTTGCCTTCAAAAAGCGGTGTCAAAAAATCGGCGACAGCCTGCTTTTGAACTACATCCTGCGGAATTTTCTTTGAAAGATCCGTAGAAAGCGGGAACGGAATAGTCGGATTGTTCGCAATCTCTTTATATTTAGCGGCAAGTTTGTTGACAATGAAAGGAATTACGAAAATCACCTCATTGCCGCTTTTGTCTATTGTAGAGGATATTTTTTTAGATGTCGAAAGAAGGGCAATCTCGTTAACGAGCGGTTCTGTGGACTGCCCCATAAAAGGAATAAGATCAGTCTGCTCGTTGGCATGCTTTTGCGCGTAACGGCGGACATAATCCTGAAAGTCGTTAAGCAATACGGTTGCAGAGTTTTGGTGTACAGAGAACGATTTTAAAAGTGCATAAATACTTGTTTCTGATGACATAATACTATTATATGCCAAAAACTCTTTATTTCAAGAGTTATCATCAGAATATGGTGCGTAGTTGTTGTAACTTTCCCGGTGTTCCGTGGCTCGGCTTCTCCGCCTCGGTCCTCCGCGATTTTCTGGCGATGCCATAAATCGCTCTGGACTTGCCTGCGGCAACCACTTCACCCCGGCGCGTTCATACTGTTATTTTTATTGACTTATTGCGTGAGTATGGAATAGAATCTGTCTATGCTCTCAAAGCGAATGAATGACCTTAAGCCTTACAAGCCGGGCGA
>JAEEGK010011996.1_pt1 | contig 19744 bp, 17 predicted proteins | sample 8958771 | NCBI WGS metagenome assembly JAEEGK01 (sample SAMN16246547, study PRJNA631951) | gut metagenome | biome: gut microbiome; feature: rumen; material: SC-attached | host: Bos | place: Iran: Karaj | collected 2018-10
AAGGCATGCTGAAGTGCCAACATCGCCGCAATTTCAAAAAAAATCGAATCAATTTGGCGTGTTGCAAATTTACCATATACCTGATTAACTGACAAATGACCATTTTAAACTGATTCGCCCCATTTGCAACTAAATAATCTTTTCCCAACCTTTGTGTCATCCGAAAAGGAATTTTTGATAATACTAACTATTAAACTAAAAAATGAAAAAGATTTTCGTTTCCGTTTTGAGCCTGATGATTGCCGGGCAGGCGTGGGCGCAAGAGTTTGTCGTTGGCGGCTTGAAATACACAGTTACCGACGAGGCCAAACATGAGGTTGCGGTGGGAAAAATCTCCGATGAGAAAAAAACCTCAGGCAGTCTTGAAATCCCCGCCACAGTTCAAAATGGTGGCATAAGTTATTCTGTTACAAGCATTGAACATTCGGCGTTCTATGCTTGCAGCGATTTGACATCGGTGACCATTCCAAATTCTGTAATCAGCATCGATGATTGGGCTTTTGGATATTGCGAAGGCTTAGTTGCGCTGACCATTCCCAATTCTGTCACAACAATTAATTATATGGCATTTTCCGAATGCAGAAATCTGACAATCACGGTTCCGAATACGGTTTCAACCATAGAAAGTTATGCGTTTAACAAAGTACATAACCTGCTGTATTCAGGCTCGATAAAAGAAGGCTGCCCATGGGGAGCCCGCTTTATGAATGCCGTGTTTGGCGAAAACGGTTTTGTTTATGACATTAACGACAACACGATTCTCAACGGATACTGTGGCGAAGAAACCAATTTGACAATTCCGAATACAATTACCGCCATTGGCGACAGGGCTTTCAGCAACAACACGGAACTAATTTCAGTAACAATTCCCAATTCGGTTACCAGCATCGGCAATCAAGCGTTCAACATGTGCTCAAATTTGGAATCTGTTACCATTCCCAATTCGGTAAAAAGCATTGGATCAGAAGCATTCAGAAGCACCAATATTAAATCGGTGTCAATTCTTCCTGAAAGCATTGAAGTCATCAGTGATTATGCATTCTTTGATTGCAATCAACTTGATTCTGTGATTATTCCAAATACCATCAAAAGCATTGGCAACGCTGCGTTTGCTAATTGCTATAACTTAAAATCGGTAATCATTTCGAATTCCGTCACCAGCATCGGCAACGCTGCGTTTGCCGATTGCTATAGCTTAAAACCGGTAACCATTCCGCAATCCGTCACCAGCATTGGCAGCTCTGCATTTGCTAGTTGTAATAGTATGATGTCAATAACCATTCCTAATTCTGTTACAAAGATCGGTGATTCGGCTTTCTCTGGCATTCAGAACGTATTTTATACTGGCACGGCAACAGGCAGCCCGTGGGGCGCAGACTTCGCTAACGCCTTAATTGATGAGAATGGTTTTGTCTTTGCTGACAGCAGCCAGACATCACTTATCGGATATGTTGGAGAAGGTGGTGCTGTAACAATTCCCAATACCGTGAGCAGCATTGGCGATGAAGTTTTTAGGAGTATTCAGGGCCACAAAATAACTTCTGTCACCATTCCGAATTAAGTTACAAGCATTGGCAACTACGCCTTCTGCGATTGTGAGTATATGACTTCGGTGAACATTCCGGACTCGGTGAAAAGCATTGGCACAGGAGCGTTCATAGGTTGCGCAATAACTTCGATCACCATTCCAGAGTCAGTTGACAGCATTGGCGCTGAGACCTTCTGGAACTGCCAGCAGCTGGCATCAGTAACCATTCCCAATTCGGTAAAAAAAATTGGCAACAGTGCGTTCTGGGGATGCCGCAGTCTGGAATCAATAACTATTCCTGATTCAGTTACTGTAATCAACGAAGGTGTATTTCATGGTTGCGCCAGTCTGACCTCAGTAACGTTTGGTAAATCGGTAAAAGAAATAGGCGAATTGGCGTTCTCTGGAAGCGGCCTGACTTCAATAACTTTTCCCAGTTCGATTGAAACCATTGGCAATGGCGCATTCACCCATTGCGATGGACTGAAATCGGTAAACATTCCTAGTCCAATTAAAAATATCGGCGATCAAGCTTTCGATTTTTGCGATAACCTTGACACATTGATATGCAACACCGATATCGGCACAGTTTTCCAAAATATTCCTTCAATAAAAGTCGTAATCGTTGGTGATGATGTAACAAGCATTCCTGCCCACGCATTCGAGAATTGCAAAAGACTGGCTTTTGTAATCATTCCACAATCTGTTAAAACCATTGGCGAAAATGCCTTCTGGGGTTGCAATAAACTGGCCAAGGTGCAATTCGGCAGCATTGCAAGTTTGTGCGGAATGAATTTCGAAAATGTTCAGGCCAATCCACTATTCTTCGCCAAACATCTCTACATTGGCGGTTCCGAAGTCATTGACTTGGTGATTCCAGATTCAGTAACAAGCATTTCCGATATTGCATTTATAAATTGCGCCAGCCTAAAATCGGTTACAATTCCCGCTTCGGTTAAAACCATTGGCACCGATGCGTTTAATGGCTGCGAAAGACTGACCAAAGCCGAGTTTGCCAGCATCGAAAGTCTGTGCGAAATGAAATTCGGGAATGTCCAAACCAATCCGTTGTATTACGCCAAGCATCTGTATATCAACGGTGCGGAAGTCTTTGATTTGGAGATTCCTAATACAGTGGAAACCATCGAAGCAAACACTTTCGTGAATGGCGCCAGCTTGAAATCGGTTAAGATTCCCGCATCGGTTAAAAATATTGGCGATGATGCTTTCGCAGGTTGCGAAGGTTTGGTTAAAGCCGAGTTTGCCAGTCTGGAAAGCCTGTGTGGGATAAAATTCGGCACGGTTCTTTCCAATCCGCTGTACTACGCCAGGCATCTCTACATTGATGGCGCGGAAATAACCGATTTGGCGATACCAAATTCAATGGCAGCCATTGGCGACTTTGCATTCGCGAATTGCGGCAGCCTGAAATCGGTTAAGATTCCCGCATCGGTTAAAACTATTGGCACCGACGCGTTCGTTGATTGCAAAGGCTTGACTAAAGCCGAATTCGCCAGCATTGAGAGCCTGTGCGGAACAAAATTCAGCACTATTCCGTCCAATCCGTTGAACTACGCCAAACATCTCTATATTGATGGAGCGGAGGTTACTGATTTGAAAATCCCAAATTCCGTGAAAAGCATTGGTATCGCCGCTTTTGCTGGTTGCGAAGGTCTGACATCGGTTACAATTCCTAATACAGTGACGCACATTGGCGACTGGGCATTTTCCAATTGTGATGGTCTAAAAACGGTAATCATTCCTAAGAGTGTAGAATCTCTTGGTTATGGCGCGTTTGCTAACTGTACGGCTACTATTTATTGTGAATTCGAAGTAATACCCGATGATTGGAACAGCAGATGGAATGGTGGCAATTACGCAGGCGAGATTATTTTGAACTCTACAGGTCCGCACACCGCCGTCGCCAAATCATCCACCGACGCTATAAACATCTACGCCTACGGCAAAACCATTGTGGTTGAGAACGCTACGGACGAAATCCGCGTTTATGATACAATGGGCAATTTGATTTGTAGAGACGCGTTTAATCGCGTCCGTACAGAAATCCGCGTAGACGGCATAGGTGTTTACATTGTGAAGATTGGCAATGTCGCCAAACGTGTGCTTGTGAAATGAAAAACGCTTTAATAATTTCTCATAAACAAACATTCCCCTACAAACAACTAACCAATTATTCCGCAGGTTGCCCAAGTGGCTTCCTGCGGATTTATAAATTGTGTGCACATCGCTGTGGTTTGCAGCAGTTAAACAACTAATAATAAACTCTTTACTAACTAACAATGAAACATCTTCTTTCAAAAACAACGCTACGTGCGTTGACACTCACACTGTTTGTGGGCATTGCAGCCGAATCGTCGGCACAGACAACCGAAAACCAGACCCCGACGGCCGCACAGCGCGAAGTGGTTTCGGCAGGCATTGGCATCGGCTATGAATATTGCGGCACAGGCGTCGGTTTTACCTTCTATCCGCACAGGAACATCGGTGTTTTTGCCAACGGTGGCGTGTTTTTCGCAGGGCCGTCGTATATGGTGGGCTTGAAGGCGCGCTACATAACCTCGTCAAACATCGACCCTTACGTCTCGTTCCATTACGGCTACAGCGGCAGTGTTGCCGTAACCGACGAGGATGGCCGCTTTGACAGCAGCAAGAGCAAGGTGTTCAAACATCCCAACGTGGGGCTGGGCATCGATATTCACACACGAACGATAATTTCGATGACACTTGGCCTTTCAACATCGTTGGCGCACAGCGATATAGTTGACTACAAGCACGAACTTGAAGCCGATGGATACGATTTCGGCAACAATATTATTCTGCCCATCGGAATAACGTTCGGGTTGAAATGGAGGTTGCGCTGAGCAATCTTGAATTTTTTCACTCCAAGTTGCCATTCCCGTCCAGCATCATCCCAGCAGCCACCGCACAGCCTTTGGCCAATAGGGGAACAGAAAAACCGAGAGGGTCATTCCGGTGAGGTCGCAGAAGAAATCGAACACATCGCCGCTGCGCGTAAGAATAAAGTAGTACTGAATCACCTCGGTGAGAGCGGCGTAGCCCACACCGGCCACCAGAAGAATGTAATAAGGCCTCAGGCCGACGGTTTTCTGCCAGTAGAGCGATTTAATGAGGAACGCCAGCCCGAAAAACAGGCAGAAATGCACAATCTTGTCGGTGTACGGCTTCAGCCAAAGTGGGATTAACGAATTGATTTTAAACTCGTTGATTCGCTCACCCGAAGAAAAGCACAGATAGGCGATGACGAGCACCCAAAGGCCGAGTTTCACAATTGTCTGTATGTCGCGGGGTGTAAGTTTCTGTTTCATTGTTCGATAGGGGTTAGAAATCCGTTGTCGTCTTCTTTCAGGTCTCTGTTGTCGAGCATCCAGCGCAAAACGCGGCTCACCTTGTCGGGAGCTTTGCTAATGGTGTCGGGCAGGTTGCCGATGGTTGTTGGTTTCTCTGATATTTGTTTGAGTATCAGTTGTTTGATGTTCTGAAACTCAAATTCGGTCATTTCGGTTTCGTGGCGGCTGGTGCAGACATCGCAGGTGCCGCACATTGGCACATCGGTCATTCCGAAGTAGCGCAGCAGCTGCTGCACGCGGCATTCAAACACGGAGGCATAGCGCACCACCGCCTGTATCTTATCCACATACAGCTTTTTACGGTCCAAATAGTGGTCGGGGCCGATGTAGAGAGCTTTCACCGGCAGGCGCTCCTCGGTGTAGTAAACCTGGGGCAGCGAGTTCTGCGGTATGTAACTGATAATCTTGTCTTTTGCAAGCTTTAGCAGATGCTCGTAAACCGTCTGCCGCGAGCATTTCAGCTGGGTGGCAATCATACTCTCGTCAATGGGGCGGTACTCGGTGAAAACGCCGCTAGTGGTGCGCAGAATTACCTTTATCACGCTGTCTTCCTGCGCGTTAGCCGACTGATAGTTGTAAAGGTCGTCGCGCTCGACAAGGAAAAGCACCCGCGACGGGTTGTTCACGTCCTCGCTGTAATCGATGTAGCCGCATTGCTGCAAGATTTTCAGGCTGTTATGCACCGTTATCGAGCTGTAGCGATAGAGCTGTGTGAACTTGAACGTGTCGAAATCGAAGCTGCGGCCCTGGCCCTCGCCAATGGGCAGCTGGCAGTAGTTGCCAAGGTTGTCATACACGCGTTTTATCTCGTCGATGGGAGGGAAGGTCTGAACCGTGCGCTGCTCAAGTTTCCGCTGGTCCGACTTGTTGTAGAGCATTACGGCAAAAGCCTGTTTCTCGTCGCGTCCGGCGCGTCCGGCCTCTTGAAAGTAGGCTTCGAGCGTGTCGGGCAGGTCAATGTGGATGACAAACCGTACATCGGGCTTGTCGATGCCCATTCCGAAGGCGTTGGTGGCCACAATCACGCGTGTGGCGCCGCTTTTCCAGGCGTTCTGCTTGGCGTCGCGCTCCTCGGTTGTGAGCCCGGCGTTGTAGTAGTCGGCGCTGATGTTGTTCTGCATCAGAAAATCGGCAATCTCCTTGGTTTTTGCCCGGCTGCGCACATACACAATACCCGTTCCCGGAATGTGGTTGATGATGCGCAGCATATACCGAAGCTTGTCGTCAACCTCGCGCACAAGGTAGATGAGGTTTTTGCGCTCGAAACTCTTGCGGAAAACGTTGCGTTTGCGGAATTCGAGCTTGTCCTGAATATCGTCGACCACCTGCGGCGTGGCGGTTGCCGTAACGGCCAGCACCGGAACATCGGGAATCAGGCTGCGGATTTTGGCAATCTCAAGGTACGACGGACGGAAATCGTAGCCCCATTGCGATATGCAGTGCGACTCGTCGATGGCCAGCAGGTTGATGTTCATCTGTTTGACTTTCGCCAGAAACATCTCGGAACCAAGCCGTTCGGGCGAGCAGTAGAGAAATTTCGTGTTCGGGTCGTTGATGCTGTTGTCGAGCGCCAGCCCAACCTCGTGCTGAGTCATTCCGGTGTAGATGGCGTAGGCTTTTATCCCGCGCGTGCGGAGGTTCTCAACCTGGTCTTTCATCAGGGCGATGAGCGGCGTCACCACAAGGCACAGCCCCGGTTTGGCCATTGCCGGCACCTGAAAGGTTATCGATTTTCCGCCACCGGTCGGCATCAGCGCAAGCGTGTCGTAACCGTTTGCAACCGAGCGTATTATCTCCTCTTGCAACGGGCGGAACGAGTCATATCCCCAATATTTTTTCAGTATGGCGCGGAATTGGTTCTCCATAGGTTGACAAAGATAGGCGATGAAAACCGAATGACTGCCCGAGCCGCCGCTGTTTTTTTATTAACCACTGAAAATGTGGATTTTTCATTTTTTTACTATTCCCGTGCATTTCGTGGTTAATAAACGCGGCACGACAGACGGCCAAATCTCGAAACTTCAGTTACATTTGCATTTGAAACAAAGCTATTGATGGTTACCGAACAGCAATTCGAGGTTTTATTCCGCGGACAGTTTGCGGCTCTGTGCAATTTCGCATATTCGGTTGTGAAAGACACCGACCAGGCGCACGATATTGTGCAGCAGGCGTTTGTCAATCTGTGGGAGCGCCGCGACGAGGTCGAGACCATCGATAATCTGCCGGCCTATTTGCGCCGAAGCATCGTCAATGTGGCCATCAATCACATTCAGAAACACAAGCGCGTGCAGCTCGAGGACGAGTACACGCAGGCGCAGCTCGACAGCGCATCGGCGGCCGACCGCAGCGATTATCTGCAAGGCGAGGTTGAGGAAGCCATCAGGCGCGCCGTTGAGCAGCTGCCCGAAAAGAGCCAGCTGGTGTTCTCGCTGAGCCGGTTCCAGGGTATGAGCAACAAAGAAATTGCCGACAATCTCAATATTTCCATTAAGTCTGTTGAGAAACATATCGGCAAATCACTCAAGGAGTTACGGGTGTCGCTGGCGCCATACCTGAAAATTTTTGCAATTTTTTCACTTTCCGAGGTAGGGTTAACGCTCGCAAAATTGTTCTTATAGAGTAATGCGATAAAACTATGCAGGACGCGATTTCAGAAATATTGGCAAAACAACTCACGGGCAGCCCGCTCACCGCAAGGGAGCAGCAAGAGCTCGACGCGTGGTTGCAGACACCCGAGGGTGCCGGCGAATATGCTGAGATTATGCGTGTTTGGGAAGCCGCCGGCAATGTCAAATACCAGATGCAGGTTGATGTTGATGCCGAGTGGGAGCGTTTCCGCCAGCTCACGCAGCACCGCATTGTACGCCGCCGTTTCACGTGGGTGGCAGCCGCCGCAGCTTCGGTGGCCCTGCTCATCGGCGTTTTCACGTTCAGAAATTCTACTCAAACCGATATGTTCAAATACGTGTCGGGCAATACGCCGGAGATGGTGACCCTGCCCGACAGCTCGGTCGTCTGGCTTAACCGAAACAGCCAGATTGCCTACAAGTACAACGAGTCGAAGCGCACGCGCACGGTCGCTCTCATTGGCGAGGCGATGTTCGACGTGCGGCACACCGGTGACGAGTTTGTGGTTAAGACACCGCAGCGCGTCTACACCAAAGTGCTCGGCACATCGTTCAACTTGAAGGCTTTGGCCGATGCTAAGAATGTTGATTTATCGGTTGTCGAGGGCAAAGTGTCGTTCGGCAGCCGAAAAGTCAACACAATCGTAACACGCGGGCAGCACGCATCGTTCGACTGTCGCAATAAGGCGCTTGTGCCAACCGACAGCCTCGATGTCAATACGCTCGCCTGGCACACCGGCCAGTTCAGCTTCGACGGCAAGCCGCTGTCGCAGATTTCGGCTCAGTTGGGCGCCTATCTCGGCAAGAAAATCACACTGCCGGCCGATGCCCGTAATGTGGCCTACACCGGCCATTTCGACAATCCTACGGCTGAGCAGGTTGCTGAAATCATTGCAACCGCAATGAACTGGGACTACAAGATTTCCGATTCAGAAATTCTTTTCAGTAAGAAATAACAACGGCGCGCAACGCCGTTTTTTTGTGCCATCAACCGGCTCAATCCGTTTAAATTACGTTAAATCTGTGTAAATCAGCCGTCTTGACAATTGTTGGATTGCGTTGTCGGCGTTCGCTTTTTATTTGGCGGGAGGCCGATTATTTTTCTATCTTCGTTGCTTTGCAATCGTTAAAAAAACAAACTGATAATCAGAAATGGGAAAGAATAGCAACCGCAACAACGACTGGAAAGACCGCCTGAACGTGGTTTATTCGACGAATCCTGACTTCAAATACGAAACCGACGAGAGCGAGGAGGCCGAAACCCTTGAGCCAAGCCGGCAGAACCTGAAAGTGAGCATCGACCGCAAGCAGCGCGCCGGCAAGTCGGTGACGCTGGTGCAGGGCTTTGTGGGCACCGACAACGACCTGAAAGAGCTGGCCAAGATGCTGAAAAGCAAATGCGGCGTGGGCGGTTCGGCCAAAGACGGCGAGATTCTGATTCAGGGCGAGTTCAAGCAAAAAGTGTACGACCTCTTGCTGCAAGCCGGCTATAAGGCAAAAATGGCGGGGGGCAACTGATGCAGAAGGAGCTGATAATCGTAATTACCAAGCATCGAAAGTTTGGTAATATACTGATTCCTAATATTATAACACCGTCGGGAGGCAACTCGCTCTACTCGGCCATCGACAAGGCGTCGCCCATAAGCATCAAGGATGTGGCGGGCTATTGTGCTGATTTTGATGAGATTGTAAAACTCTACGGAACAATCGACGACATCTACATTGCGCGGCTGTTCTCGAAGGAGCCGCCAGCCGATTTTCTGCGCCACGTTGATGCTGAATTCATCGAAAAACGTATTCGGCCGCATATCGACGTCCGACTGAAAAAGATGCTGCAGCTGGCCATCGCCAACAAGGTGCGTTTCTTTTATAAAATGCCGAAACTGAGCCAGATATACCCGTCGGACGAGGTGGTTGTGGCCGAGCAGAAGTCGCGGGCGCTCTTCCTGTTCGACCGCAACGAGAACGGTATCCGCTACCGCATTGCCATCGACCACGGCGACCATTACGACAAGCTCAAGGGCAAAACGGCCATCGTCATCACCAGTGAGAAACCGTGCAGTGTGGTGATTAACAAAGTGTTATATCAGCTTCACGACATCGACAGCAAGAAGTTGGAACCTTTTCTGACCAACGACTACATACATATCCGCAAGGAAACGGAAATGGCTTATTTTGAGAAGTTTGTAACCAATGTGGTGAAAAAATTCAAGGTCAGAGCCACCGGATTCGATATTGAGATTGTCAAGAGTGACCCCGAGCCTGTGCTTTGCCTTGAGAACGATTTGCGCGGACAGCCGGTGCTGCTTCTGAAGTTCAAATACGGGCAGCGGATGATTCTGCCCAACAACACCGAACGCGCGTTTGTTGATATGCAGCACACCGGCGACGATGTGCGGTTTGTGAAAGCCATTCGTCGGCTCGAAACCGAATCGGAAATTGTTGACAGCCTTAAAAATATGCAGTTGCAAACGCCTGACGGCGTGCATTTTTACCCCGAGGGTGCTGGTGCGGTCGCTGCCGAAGAGGCGTTTTGGCACGTTGTGTCGAAACTCAACCACCTGTCTGACAGCTTGCGCGAGGCTGGCATTTCGGTGCGTCAGGATTGTGGCGAGAGAAAATACTATTTGGGCAACATCGATTTGCAAGTGTCTGTGAAACAAGATAATGACTGGTTCGATTTGCGCGGGCAGGTGGTTATCGGCAATTTCACAATTCCGTTTGTGAAACTGTACCGCAACATCACCCGCAACATTCGTGAGTTTGAGCTGCCCGACGGCACCATCGCTGTGCTGCCCGATGAGTGGTTCACGCGCTATTCCGAGCTGTTCAATTCAGGCCGGATTGTTGACGATGGTCTGGTGGTGGGGCGGCAGATGTTCGGTCTGCTGCACGAGGCCGGCTTTTCGACTCCTGATATTGAGAATATGCGCCATTTGTTTGAGCCCGGCAATCTGCCCAAAGCCACGTTGCCAACCGGCTTGAACGCCACAATGCGCTCATACCAGCAAACGGGTTATTATTGGCTTAAATTGCTTAAAAACAACAATTTCGGTGGTTGCTTGGCCGACGATATGGGCCTTGGCAAAACCATTCAGGCGCTGGCACTTCTGCTCGATGTATCGACGGAAATGGTTGAGACTCAGCAGCCAGTGGCAGAGCAGTTTGCGCAACTTTCGCTTTTCGACCAGCCGCAAACGCGGTCAGTCACAAAGCGCCCGACGAGCTTGATTGTGGTGCCGTTGTCGCTAGTTCACAACTGGACGAGCGAGGCCGCACGCTTTGCTCCGTCGCTTAAGGTGCTGGCGCACATTGGCAACAATCGTACGCGGACCATCGCCACCTTCGACCACTACGATATGGTTGTAACCACCTACGGCCTTGTCCGCAACGACAACGAGCTGCTATCAGCATACAAGTTCCACTACATCATCCTCGACGAAAGTCAGGCCATAAAGAACAGCTCGTCAAAGAGTTACGCGGCTGTTACAAGTCTTAAGGCGCGGCACAGGCTGGTGCTCACCGGCACGCCTGTCGAGAACAGCCTGACCGACCTTTGGTCGCAGATGAATTTTATCAACCCGGGCTTGCTTGGGAGTTTTCAACGGTTTAAAACTGAATACGTTACGCGAATTGAGAATGACCCGGAATGTCAGCGTGCGGCGCAGCTTCGGGCATTGGTGGAGCCGTTCATTCTGCGGCGCACCAAGAGCGAGGTGGCCAGCGACCTGCCGCCCAAAACCGAGCAGATTCGTCCTTGCACAATGGACAACGAGCAGCAGTCGCTTTATGAGCGCGAGAAATCGGCGATGCGTAACGCACTAATTACCAAGATAAACAGCGATGGAGTGGCCAAAACATCGACTTTGGTGCTGCAATCGCTTATGAGGCTTCGCCAGATTGCCTGCCATCCGCAGTTGGCCGGATTCAGCGAGCCGTCGGCCAAGTTCGACGAGGTTACGCGCGTGCTTGAAACAGTGCTGTCAGAGAATCACAAGGTGCTGATGTTCAGCTCGTTTGTCAAATACCTGAATATCTACGAGGAGTATCTGCGCGAGAAAAAAATCCCGTACGTTATGCTGACGGGCGAAACTGCTGACCGTGAGGCTGTTATCCGTCGTTTCCAAACCGATGAGCGCGTTCAGGTATTTTTGATTTCGCTCAAGGCCGGCGGTGTGGGCATCAACCTCACCTCGGCCGATTATGTTTTCATCCTCGACCCGTGGTGGAACCCTTCGGCCGAAAACCAAGCCGTGGACCGTGCCCACCGCATCGGGCAGACCAAGAATGTGTTTGTGTATAAGTTTGTTACGGCTGGCACGCTCGAGGAGAAAATCATCGCCCTGCAAAACAAAAAGAGCCATTTGGCCGGCATCTTCGCCAACAGCAATCCGTTTAAGGACATCACGGTTGAGGAGATGATGGAGTTGTTTGAGTGATTGCTTGAAAATCAGAGTGTTATGAGTTGGAACTCTGTCGGGCAAATTCCCATTTTGATTGCAGGAATTTCTTTTAACTAAAACCCGCACCACGAGGCAAACGGCTTGTTAACCATAAGGTTAAGATAGCCGTCGGTCATATAGACGTTGGGCTCGGCCGAGTTGCGGACGTAGGTCCAGACGCGGTTGCGCTGCACATCGATGCCCACGCGTCCGCAGCGGAAATCGGCCAGCACACGGTTTCGGGCGCTGACAACAATGTGAGTGCTGCTGTCGGCCGCCACACCGTAGCGATGCCACGCCGACTCGCTGTTGGTCATCTGCCGCTGTGCCTCAATGGCTGAAAGGCAACCCAGAAGCTCGTCAATCTGCGGAGTGTTGGCGGCCATATCGCCTGTAGGCACCGTCACCACCCAGCCGTGCGGCTGGCGGTTGAGGTTGAGAATGGTGTCGTTGCCAGGCCACTCAATGGTTATGGCCGTCACGCGGGAGGTGTCAATCTCGGTCACAAGCTGGCGAAACGAACGGTCGGAGCGTCGCTCGGCGCGCATCAGAAGCACGCACACGGCGGCGAGCAGCAGTATCGCGAAAGCGACAACCGGCATACGGCGCTTAATCGACATAGCCCTCCTCCATACGTTTGATGCGCAGATTACGCTGTTGCTGATATCGGATGAGGCCAATCAGCAGAACAACGATGATTGGCAGCAAAACATTGAGCCACTTGACAATAGCGCGTGTGGCATCGTCGAGTTGGCTGATGGGGCGCGACGTGATGCCTTTGGTGCGCAACTCAATCAGGCCAGTGTCATCCGAAAGATAGTCTATCGCGTTGACAAATAGGCTGATATTGTCGGCCGATTGTTGGTGAGGCTGGCGCGGGTCGCCGTTGAGCGCGAAATCGCCATCGCCGAAAACCACCATCCGCGAGCCGGGAACGCCGCCAATGGTGCCCTCGAGCACGCCGCCAAGCGGAATCTCGGCCAGCGGGAAATCGCGTGCCGACCATTGGCGCTGAACATCGATGTTGGTTGGCACGTTGAGCGTCGCCGAGCGGTCCGATGTGAAGAGCAGCGACGTGAAAACGGCCGCCGAGTCGCCGGTATAGACCACAGGGCTGGCAAACTGCATCTGCACCTGCTCAAGCCCGTCGGTTATGGCGTGGCGGCTGAAATTGCTCACAAACGGAATGTAGGGGAACTGCTGCTGCACGTTGACGCGGTACATTCCCTGTTGCTGCTGCACGTTGACGCTGGCGCAGACGTTGTCGATGGCGAGCTTGCTGTCCACACTCACGCCCTTGCCGGCAAGCCACTGCTCAAGGCCGGTGTTCAGCTCGGCGGCAAACAAACGGTCGAGGTCGGCGTTGGTGCGGTCGATGCAGACCAGAACCCGCCCGCCGCGAGCCATAAAGCGGTCGATGGCGGCAAAATGCTCCGGACTGATGCTGTCGGTTGGCGCCACAATGGCCAGAGTTGCAATGCTGTCGAGTGCTAACGGATTGGTTTCAAGGTTGATGACGCAAACATCGTACATCACCGACATTGCCCCCATCACCTGCTGCATTGAGTATGGCGACGCCTCGCCGTGTCCTTGCAGAAAGCCCACCACTGGCCGCCGCCCGGCTTGCATCTTGCGTATGGCCGACGACAGCGCGTACTCAACCGCCATCGACGGTTGGATGAACGGAATCACCTCTTTGGCCGTGCCCTTCTCAACCACGGCGCCCAGAAACGCGCGCTGCTGACGGATTTGGTCCTTGTCGCGCACGTTAATCATCACTGGGTAGAGTCCTTCGTCAATAGCTTGTTTTTCAATATCTTCGGATGCCGATGGATTGACAAATTCAAATTCGAGCTGGCCGTGCGCAAGGCTGCGGTATTCGGTCAGCAGGTCGCGGAACTCACGCTTTGCAACAGCCACTTCGGCTGGCAAATCGTCTGAAAAATAGGCTGTTATGGTGACGGTTTCATCCAGATTGTCGAGGATGTTTCTGGTGGCTTGGCTCAGTGTGTAACGGTTGTCGCCGGTCAGGTCGATTCGGAAGAAGAACCGGGTGCAGACCACATTCGCGACAAGCACAGCCAAAAGCACCAAAATTATGTTTCGGGTTGTATGTTTAGTTCTCATAATCAGGCAATTTTCGATTCCAAAGTTTTCTCAGCGGCAAACAATCCGGCAAACGTCACCGAGGCGAAATAGACAATGTCCTTCGAGTCGATGATGCCGCGCGACATACTCTCAAAATGCGTGTTCATATCGAGCCCCAAAGCCAGCTGGCCAGCAAATCCGCCCATCTGCCGCCCCAAAATTCCAAATCCGATGTGGAACAGCAATCCAACCGATAGCGAAATTAAGAAGCTGATAATCTGATTGTTGCTGACAGAGCTTGCAAACAGCCCGATTCCCGCGTAGGCGCTGCTCATCAGCAGAAGTCCGATGTAGCCGCACACCACCGCGCCGTGGTCGATGGGGCCGAGGTGCGCCACCGTTATGTAGTAGGGGAGTGTTAGCGCTAACGCGATGGCAATCAGCGCGATAACGGCCAGATATTTGCCCAGCACTATCTGCCGGCACGAAATGGGCTTGGTCAGCAGAATTTCAATTGTGCCGGTCCGCATCTCTTCGGCTATCGACCTCATTGTGAGCGCCGGAATCAGCAGAAACAGAGTGATGTAGGCCACCGAGAAAAACACCTGCAGCGATGCCTGGCCGTAGATGAAGATGTCGCTGCCGTAGAGCCACGTGAAAACGCCGCTGAAGCCCAAAAATAGCACCAATAATATATACGCCATCAGCGAGTCGAAATGCGATTTCAGCTCTTGCGCGGCGATGGCCAGCGTTGGCGGAATTGTTTTTGTAATTATTTGAATCATTGCTTGTTATTTTGTCAGTTCGCGGAAAACGTCCTCAAGTTTTGTCTCGATTGGAGTGAGTTCGGTCAGCGTCCAGCCGTTGGCCACGCAGGTTTTGAAGATGTCGCGGGTGCACTGCCGCTCCGGCTGGCTATGAACCTCGACGGTGTTTGGCCGGTCTTTCACAATATCAACCATTTCAACACCTTCAATGGCTTGCAGAGCCTTCACCACCAGGTTGCGGTCGGCGTCCTCAATGGTGGCCACCACCATCTGTCCGCCCTGCTCGGCCTTGCGCAGCTGGGCGGCCGTGCCGTCAGCCACAATGCGGCCGTGGTTGATAATCATAATGTGGTCGCACACGGCTTCAACCTCCGACAGAATGTGCGAGCTGAAAATTATTGTTTTCTCGCGCCCGATGCGTCGGATGAGCTCGCGGATTTCGACAATCTGATTGGGATCGAGGCCAGTTGTGGGCTCGTCGAGGATGAGCACCTGCGGGTCGTGGATGAGAGCCTGCGCCAGCCCCACACGCTGCCGGTAGCCTTTCGAAAGCTCGCCGATGCGTTTGTGCTTTTCGCCCTCGAGGCCGCACACATTCACCATTTCAAGAATGCGGTCGTTGATTTTTGCGGCGCGAATCCGTTGCAGCCGCGCCATATACCGCAGGTAGTCGATGACTGTCATATCGGTGTAAAGCGGGTTATGCTCAGGCAGATAGCCGATGAGCTGCCGCACCTTGTCGGCGTTGTCGGCCACATTGTAGCGGCCAATACTGATGGAGCCCTCTGTTGGCGTCAGGCAGCCGGCAATGGCCTTCATTGTGGTGGTTTTGCCAGCGCCGTTCGGCCCCAGAAAGCCCAGAATCTCGCCCGTCTTCACCTCAAACGACAGGTTGTCGACTGCCTTCTGCTGACCGTAGAATTTTGTCAGGTTTTTAACAATTACGTCCACTTGTGTGAATGTTTAAATCGCGCCAAATGTAGATAATGCGCCAATCCGATTGTGTTAACGTTGTGTTAAAGGATTGATGCAGTGGCGTGAGCCCGCAATTCGGAGTCCGACATCCTTCACCATCAAAAAAAGCACTTGTTTTTGACAATCAGTCCATTATCTTTGTAACTGTTTAATAACTAAAACTTTTTACAGATTATGAAAAAGATTTTCTTATCAGTGTTGGCCATAGCAGCTATGGCGGCAACAGCAAACGCACAATTGTGGTTTGGCGGCAGCCTCGGTTTCTCACACTCAGGCGGCGTTACAAAAACTAAAGAGGCCGATACCGACAAACCATCAGTTAACTCGTTCACATTCGCACCGATGGTTGGTTTTGAACTGAACGAGAAACTTTCAGTTGGTGGCAAAATTGATTTCACCAGCAAGTCGACAAAGCAGACTGTTGGCGATACTGACACCAAAAGAACGGAAACAACATTTGGCATCACCCCGTTTGCCCGCTATACTTTGGTTGAGTTCAACAAATTCGGACTTCTTGCCGAAGGTGGTATTCCAGTAGAGTTCAGTTCGTCGAAGCACGACAATGGCAGCAAAACAGTTAAAGGCGACCCGGAAACGTCTATTGGTTTGTATGTTAGACCAATGTTGACCTACAGTCTGAACGACAACTTCCAGCTTGAGTGCGGTCTCAACTTTCTGTCGTTTAATGCAGAACATCGTGTTTCCAAAGACCGCGACGACAGCAATTACAAAAACATCACCAATACCTTCGATTTTGGTGTTGACTCTCGCAACGTGGCAACTGTTGGATTTGTTACCATCGGATTCATCTACAAGCTGTAATACTTGCAGCACACTGATAAAAAAGGGGAGCCGCAGCGGTTCCCCTTTTTTTTGCCCATTCGGAAACGGGCATAAAAAAAAGCCATTCGCAACAGAATGGCTTTTTTTATTCGGAATTGCTTATTGTTTCTTGTTCTTCTCGAATTTGGCGTAGCGGTTGCGGAATTTATCAACGCGACCTGCGGTGTCAACCAATTTCATCTTACCTGTATAGAACGGGTGTGATGCACTTGAGATTTCGAGTTTCACCAATGGATACTCAACCCCGTCTACCTCTATCGTATCTTTAGTGTTGACTGTCGATTTGTTGATGAACAACTGTCCGTTCGACATATCCTTGAACACTACAAGGCGATAATCACTGGGATGTATGTCCTTTTTCATTGTAGTACGTTTTTAATAATTCATTAAATTTTTGAGTTGGCAAAAGTAGAACATTGAATTGGATTTGCAAATGTTTTTAAACACAATTTCAATACGATTTTTTCCAGTGCCCGCATCAGCATTATCCATTCAGTCCTTCAATCCTTCAATCCTTGTCAGGAGCACCACATTCTCAACGTGCTGTGTCTGTGGGAACATATCAACCGGCTGAACTTTCGCAATTTGGTAACGGCTGGTCATCATTGCAAGGTCGCGGGCCTGCGTGGCCGGATTACAGCTCACATACACAATGCGTTTGGGGTTGGCGTTCAGGATTACCTGCACAACATCGGGGTGCATACCCGAGCGCGGTGGGTCGGTTATGATGACATCGGGGCGGCCGTGCTCGGCTATGAAGCTGTCGGTGAGCACGTTTTTCATATCGCCGGCAAAAAAGTCGAGGTTGGTGAGGCTGTTCATCTGCGCGTTCACTTTGGCATCGGCAATGGCGTCGGCAACATACTCAATGCCAATCACTTTCTGCGCCTTATCGGCAATAAAGCAGGCAATGGTTCCGGTGCCGGTGTAGAGGTCGTAAACCACCTCATCGCCCGTGAGCGCCGCAAAATCCTTGGCCACCTGATACAGGCGGATTGCCTGCTCGGTGTTTGTCTGGTAGAACGAGTTGGGCCCGATTTTGAACCGCAGGCCGCCCATCTCACCCACAATATGGTCGTCGCCGGCGTAGAGCGTGGCCGGAAGGTCAGTGTACGAGTCGTTCAACTTGCTGTTGACCATATACATAAGCGATGTTATCTGCGGAAAGCGGTTCCGTAGGAAATCGAGCACCAGATTGATTTGCTGGCGGTTGTCTTCCGATACTATCAGAATGACCATCAGTCCGCCAGTGTTGGAGTTGCGGAACACAACGTTCCTAAGCAGTCCGGTGTGCTCGCGCTGGTGATAGAAACTGATGTTGTTTTCTATTGCGAATTGTTTCAGCGAGTTGCGAATCTCGTTGACGGGTTCGGGCATCAGGCGGCACTCGTCAATGTCCACCACCTTGTCGAAGAATCGCGGCAGATGGTAGCCGAGCGAGCGCTGCTCTATTTTGTCGGCGTCGGCAATCTGCTCTGGAGCGAGCCATCGCAGCGGCGAGAAGGCGAATTCCAGCTTGTTGCGGTACTCCATAGTGCGCTGGCTGCCCATTATCGGCGACACCTCGGGTAACTCCAGATGCCCGATACGCGTCAGATTGTCAACCACTTGCTTCTGCTTCCACTCAATCTGCATCTCATATGGCAGAATCTGCCATTTGCAGCCGCCGCAGGTGCCGAAGTGTTTGCAGAACGGCTCAATGCGCTTGTCGCTCAGCTTTGCGTAGCGCACCACGCGCCCCTCAATGTAGCGGTTGTGTTTCACTTTTCCCTCAACGTCAACCACATCGCCCGGAATGGCCAGCGGCACAAAAACCACCATTCCATCGTAGTGTCCCATCGCCATTCCTTCGGCGGCAATGTCGGTAATCTCAATATTCTCAAACAGTTGCTTCTGATTTTTCTTGCGCGACATAATTCTATCGGTTTTGTGGGGCAAAAGTAACCGAAAAGATGAAAAGGAACGGGGATTTTTCTCCGTGGGTATGCTTATCTATTTATTGTGTACTTCTCGGGTTTGTTATTTTTGCAAAAAAATATTTTTCAATGACCAATTACACCATCCGTCCCCTTACCCCCAGCGAGTTGCCTTTGCTTGCCGATTTTCTCTATTACGCCATTTTCGTGCCGGAGGGCATTGAGGCGCCGCCGCGCGATATTATCAATCTGCCTGAGCTTCAGGTGTATATCCGCGATTTTGGCACGCAGCCCGACGACCATTGCCTTGTGGCTGAGACAGACGGAGCGGTTGTTGGCGCAGTCTGGGTGCGCGATATGCCCGACTATGGGCACGTGGCCGACGGCGTTCCGTCGTTTGCCATATCGGTGAGGCCCGAACATCGCGGAAGCGGCTTCGGCACAAGCCTGATGAAAGCAATGCTCGAACTTCTGCGCCGGCAAGGATACGAAAAAGCCTCACTTTCAGTACAAAAGGCCAATTATGCCGCGCCGTGGTACCGCAGTCTGGGCTTCGAGGACATCGGTGAAAACGATGAGGAATATATTATGGTGTACAATTTCGCGACAAGCAAAGGATAGGAGCGAGGCGGAATTCGGAATTGCACCTATTATATATAGATGCAAATTCATCGCTGCGGCGCCACCATTTCTCTTTGAACTAAAATTTTATCTCGCGAAAGCAGAACGTACAACTTTATTCTTAAATTTGGCGCAAAAGTTGTGTATTGGGCTAATTGTGCGAACACTCTAATTGTTAGCCTGATAGGACTTTGAAATATTTAAAAAACTTAAAATATGTACACGTTAGGAGTAGATGTAGGAAGTTCGTCGGTGAAGGCAAGCCTTGTCAATGTTGAGACAGGAAAATGCGTTGCCACCACCTTCTTCCCCAAAACCGAAGCAAAAATTATAGCCGTCAACCCAGGTTGGGCCGAACAGGACCCTGAAAGTTGGTGGTAAAACCTGAAACTGTCGGTTCAGACAATTATGAAAGAGAGCGGCGCCAACCCCGCAGAGGTTAAGGCGATTGGTATCTCTTACCAGATGCACGGTCTGGTCTGCGTCGACAAGCATAAAAACGTTCTGCGCCCGTCAATCATTTGGTGCGACTCGCGCGCTGTGCCTTA
>JAEEGK010011997.1_pt1 | contig 19744 bp, 19 predicted proteins | sample 8958771 | NCBI WGS metagenome assembly JAEEGK01 (sample SAMN16246547, study PRJNA631951) | gut metagenome | biome: gut microbiome; feature: rumen; material: SC-attached | host: Bos | place: Iran: Karaj | collected 2018-10
AATACGAAATGCTGTTTGAGCGAAGCGAGTTCATTGAGTGATTTGGAAAATCAGACAGCCGGCCTCTGAGCTCAGGACGTTTTCGCACCTTTCTTTTGGTTCCGTTTTCTTTCGGTGACGAAAGAAAATGAACAAGAAAAAAAATAATCCTAAAAAAAGTTTTTATGAAGATTTTTAAGAAAAATATTCCCGCCGATAAAATCGGCAATTTTATACTAACAGTAATAACTGCTTTTGTTTCAACCTTCTTTATGCAAAGCTGCTGCCTATGCTAAAGAAGCTAAACCGCCAGGACGTTAAGCTCCTGATAGTACATTGCAGTGCCACGCGCTGCGACAGACCCTTCACCACAGAATCGCTGATAGCAACAGGCAAAGCCAAGTTCGGCCAACCCTCCTACCATTACTATATCAGAATGGACGGTGACATTGTGCCGACGCTCCCCGAGAACATCCGCGGGGCACATGCCCGAAACTACAACCGCTATGCCATCGGCATCTGCTATGAGGGCGGTCTCGACGCCAACGGCCAACCCGCCGACACCCGCACCGAGGCACAGAAGGAAGCCATGTTCAACCTCTTGAGCGACCTGCGTGTGGAGTACCCCGACGCCCACATCATTGGCCACTGCGAACTCCCCAAGCAGCACGTGCCCATAGACCTCATTCTAGACGCATTGACTCACGACAACAGTCCACTCCGTCAACTCCCCCGCGTTGCCAAGGCCTGTCCCTGCTTCCACCCCAGCACCTACTACGCCTCCCTCCAACCCCAGAGCACCCATTGAGTTCCCATTGAGTCCCCCCTAAAACCAATCATCCCCCAGCTGTGATGAAGGCTGGGGGATTTTTGTAAACTGAACTTACAAAACGACACGTTATTTATAAGCTATTAGTTATAAAAGCAAGTGCCACGTCAGAGGGCAAATAAAAAGTAGATTAAAGAATCATTCTCTGACCTAATCTAACTTTAAGTACCTATTTTATTTCACTACATCTCTGTCCTTTTTGTTATTCAAGAAATCCACAAAAGCATCTGGAGTCAGCTGTCTCTGCAAACCAATTTTAAATGTTGCTTGCGAATCAAGATTAATATCATAATGATAACGTGGATGCTGTTTAGGCACCCCCCTTTTCGATGCTTTCCGAAAAGCATCAGGATCATCGTCGTAACGAATATAACCTATTTCATAGGTCATCAGATGCTTTACAACGACCCAAAAATCGGGATTCTCGTCCTGCAGATTATCTATTGTATCGAAAAAATCTATTGGGTCTTCCTCATCAAGCACACCTGACTCTAAAAAACGATTCACATCCGACAACATTTTTCCATCTAACGGAAGGTTATTTAAGTCAAACCTTATTGTTGGATATTCGTTGACATGAAAAGGAAACATTATAGAAAACATCTTACCTTCTTTACTAAAAAAAAGTCTATTCATATCGTCAACAACCAACATGAACCTATGATTAGCATTAACAACCTGTTCATTATGCATCATAAATCTGCAGGATTCTATCACAAGTATAAGAATCGGCAAACGATTTTTCATAAGTTCATCCTTGAATGCAAGGTCATACAGTGCATCCTTCAGCTCAAATATCATCTTCTTCATGAATAGAAGCTAAGATTTGTTTCAATAAAGCGTTTTACTAAATCAACATCAAATTTATCAAAATTAGCCATATCCAAAGCTCTAGCAAGATTTGTCTTCTTTTTTAAATCTGTAATATGGAGTTCCTCGAAAATTGTCTCCAATATTTCTTGTGCAGACTCATTTTGTTCTGATTTTACCTCTACAATCTGTTGCTGTATAGCTTTTTTTTGTTCCGCTGTCGGGATATGTGTTTTAACGCAACGATTATCATTAATATACTGATAACCTTCCCTCAGAGTTTGAAGTAAAGTATTATCAGTTACTAATAAGAAGGATTTAATAAACGAACGAGTAAGCATAGTATAGAGAGAATTCCTATATCTGTATGTATTCTGTATTTTCTGGGTGATACAAATAACATATGGAAATTCCAAACCCTTTACATTATTTGTATTGGTAATATATACGGCATCTTCTGTAGCTGATTTCGTCTCGTATCCCCTCCTTACTTGATAGCCAAATTCCTGATTGATGGTATAACATAACATATCCATATACTCATATATATTTCGACTGTCATCCACAAGAATAATTGCTATATCACCCGGTTTCAAATCAGGATTAGATTCTATCAATCCATGAATAATTTCTTTTACTTTACTTGGTTTTGTGTCATTATGTATTTCCAAACTCACTCCAAGGTCAAATTCATCGAATCGTTTTATAGGATTACGCCTTAGCTTTAGATAGCCTTGCTCCGAATAGTCAGTTTTATAACCAAGATTTTCCCATTGTGTTTTATCAAACCAATTTAATTTATTCTCTTCAAATAGTCCTAGACCTAAAGCATGCGCAAACATCAATGTACGAGGATCTGTTCTATAGCAACGATTTAAAACTATATCAAAGCCCCATTTTTTCTTTTTTACAGAATCAAAAATATCTTGGAACACATCACCAGCCAGATATACTCTTTGCCTTACAATTTTCTTGCACACTTCGAAGAATACTTCAGGGAAATCCTGACTTTCATCCACAAGAATAAAATCAAGACAATGCTTAAACTGCCTATCAGGAATACTATTAAGTGCGTCTAATATTCTTGAATAGATATATTGATAATCAACTCCCAAACGATATCGATAGAAAGGCAAACCATAATAGTTACAAATAAATGAGTAAAGACCAGAATCGGGATTATTCTCTGAGCCCCAAGCTCTAGCCATCCACAACCGCTCTCGCCACTTAATCTGCTTGTTCACCATCATAAAGTCAAAGAAACGCGGTATACGTTGCTTCAATTTGTCTGCAAGGGCAATGTTATGGCATGTAAAGAATATCTTGGTATTGTCATCACTCACATATAAATCCTTCAACTTATGGAGTAAAAGTTCTGTTTTTCCCGTTCCAGATAGCCCCTGCACAGAAATCATTTTTTTTACTTGATAATTATTATAAATGAAGCGAGATTGCTCACCATCAAACAGGATTATTTTCTTTTTGACTTTCTCTAATAGAGAAACAGGCTCTGCTGCACCAATTTTATCTATATCATTTATACTTCCTGTCAACAGAGAAATAAGCAAATCAACTTTTCTACGCCATTCCCCTTCCTGCTCTATATCAGCCAAGAAATTCCCCACATCAAAAGGCATATTGTGATTATATTGTCTTGTTTCAATTAATTCTTTGCGCCATTCCCTAGGTCTACCAATATGCTCCATGTATTTATATGTAGTAGAAATGGTATTTAAGTCTGTAATCACATCATCCACATAATTGTCGAAAGCTCTACCTTCTTCACCAAAATTAAAGAAAGTTATCTTATGGCCAGGCACAAGAACAATCAGAGCCTGTTCTTCATATGAGTAACTATATCTCTCTCCTAGTGGCGAGGTAATCAGGAATATCTGAGTATCAGGATGATATTTGGCATATTTTCCAAATTTATCAACCAAAGATTTATTCAATGCAGTCTCTTTAGCCTGATTATAAAACAAATCATTTTTCATAATATAATATTATTGATAATCGCAATGATTATTACTCTAGAATATACTTCCTAAAGATATTACCGCGCGTCACACGTGCACTTCTTGAATTTGTACCTGTATACATGGCTGCATAGTATTTTCCATAGTCTGTATCCTGATTATCCCTATCATTCAAAACTTTTTCTTCAAAAGAAATCAGTTTTTGTTTTATTACATTTACGTCACAATTCGCTTTCGCAAGTTCTACAAATAAGGTAAAGAAGTTAGATTTTCTATACCACATAGAAGTTTTATTAAGTTCCAAGGATTGAATAGATGAAAACACATTGATAGCACGTTCCACATATTCCTTTTTACGTGCGAACTCATCATTATACGTCACGACGAAATTTTCCATCTGTTTTGAGCCAGAGAAATAGCCCCCTTCTACAAGTGTTGCGAGCAATAACAAAACATAATTTAAGTCAGCCATACGCGACAACTCTCTTTCACTAAATATTTCAAATGATTCAGGATTTATACTATCCAATATCTCTTTACCAGCAGAGATAAAATCACCATCATAGATAGCATTATCTATCTCTATCTGCTCAAGACTATATTTCGTAAGATTTATTCTCCGAAAAACTTCTTTAATAGTATCCGAATTGACATCCTTCAAATCTCTAACTACAACATCATAACCCAAGAAATCTTTTTTTTCATCAGGTGACAGCTCAGAAAAATGTCTTATTTTCTTACAGAAATCCGAATTATCTATATATGCAACAATTGTAGAAAGTCTTTGTTGCCCATCCACAACTACTTGCTCTGTTTGCATAGTGTCTAAATCTACCCCGGTTTGAGCTATATATATCTCAGGGAAAGGCATTCCTTGAAGAATTGTATCAATAAAAGCCTCTTTATGTTCAGGGCTCCACACTAATTTCCTTTGAAACTCTGGCTGGAGTATCAACTCGCCACGTTTTATCATACCATATAAATCTGATATTTTTTTATTACTTGGGCTTGACGGTATTTGTTTCATAAGTTTCTAGATCTTTTTAATGATTCTACATAATATTTTTCCATATAATCAAAATTCTTAAACAAGCCAGCAGATATTTTATAATCACCCGCCAGACTTTTTCCATAGGAAATCGAATTAAAGTATTTAAACCAATTGTCTTTATTGAAGATTCCTTTCATATATGCAGGCAATAAGTCAGGCCTCATCCAGCCTTTTATCATATATTTTAGAAATCTATTATACTCTGTCATACTCCCCTGCGTCATTCTTATCTCACTTCTATCTATTTTATATTGAATTTCAGCAACTGCATTAACAAAGTTTTCAAACAAGCAAGGATTTACTATAGCCACATCTATATCAGAATTCAGCGTGAATTGCGTTTTCTTATAATAGCTATACCCTAATTTTGCAGATCCAACAATCAAGACTTCATGAAATCTAACCTTCCATTGATTAGCAATTTCTGCTCTAAAATCATAGTAATCACTTTCTCTATTATTAAAAATGAAAGGAATTCCATGAAAAAGATATTTCCTAACCAAAACTGAATAATCCTCATCACTATTAGCCTGATTAATTAATTTCTGAAAATCATTCAGAGATACCAACATTGCGTTCATTATTAAACCATCAACCATATATTATCTGTCATAGGGACAGGCCACAAACATTATCAAACAAAAGGGCACACTGATTACCGATTACTTACACATCTCATATTTGCTATTTCAGCCCCCCTGTTTTCTGTCACTTTTTAAAAGACGCACTATATCTGCATAAATCGTTGCAACCATAAAGTCTTTCTATCTTTATATCGTCGGCAAATATATCTATTATTCTCTAGATAAACAAATAATATCTATATTTTTTTAGATATTGTTTAAATATCCATCATTTTCGCCATCCGTCTCTCTTTCTGTGTCATATTCCCAAGAACCCCATGATCTCATCTTTATGATTCACCACAGCATCCTTGAAACCGCTTACACACATCATCAACTTCCCATTCCTTGAAACCACAGGTACACCGTATTCTCCAACAATAAGCGGAAACTCTTCCTGCCCAACCTCAACAAACAATCTATCTTTAGCGAGCCTTGAGACAAAAGTGTATTCTTCCGGATTGCCTCCATGAGTCAAATGCTGAAACCAAGAGGTATATGAGTTTATATATGGTGAAAACTTATCTATTATCACCACCCTGAAATCATCCCCATGTGCAGCCATGCCTAATCCAAGAATCTCATTCAGATACAAGTCTCCAAAAGAGTAACCTATAATCATTAATCGGTTGTTCTCAATAACCTTTCGCGTCAAGTCCGACAAATAAACATTATTGGGTGCGAACGTCATTTTCTCTGTTTTCCTCGAACCTGACACAATAATAGGTTGCAAATACTCTTCTTTCGCCTGATTAGATGGTGGAAACTGTATCCCAATCCTATTTTTACACGCAGTCTGAAAATCCCTATTCTTTACCAAGTCCCGCGTACTATAATCAAACGGGTATGACTTTGCTTCGCTGAACAATATCTGACCATGTAAATGTGCTATTGTTGATAATCCTCTTCGATTCTCATAATATTGTTTTGCCGAAAAACGGCTATAGTCTTCACCTTCTTTAATCGGAAGAAATCCATCCTCATATTCACCAAGACTATTCTCTATCGTATTGTCATAATTCAGATTAAATATATTCGATCTACCAGACAAGGATCTCCAAAAGTCTCGATACCATTGCTCACTTGACATATCCTCTTCGAAAGAGGCATCGTATTGATTCACGATGTCCATTACTGTCTTTTGCAGCCCATATGCAGCCCTGATATAATCATATGTATGGATATCTTTCAAGAAATCGTCTGGCTGAATAAGTGTTCCGAACTCAGGAAATGCAAGCCAGGAAATATATTCCTTACGCCAGCAGCCGCTATAAGCAATACACATTTCAAGAACATGCAACAAGTTTTCAAAGTTTAGTTGTGGAAACTTGCGGCAGTTTCTCTCTGATACCTTGTTCAATTTCTTAATTACATGGTTATAGAGCTCACGCAAAAGAGGCCTCCCTCCACCTTCCACTTTCTGGATGTTCAGTTTAAGCACCTCTTCTGTAATATTACTCACAGACGGAAAAACACCTTTGTGCTCAAAATCCAAAACAGCCCCAGCCCCCACGATAACGGTTACTCCACTATCCATAATGTTTACATTTCTTTCCGTTAATCTTTTATTCCTTAGTTCCATTATTTCAGCAAAACTCTACCATCTCATTTTTTGCTTAATTCTTTCCTTTCAAAAATGTGGTACCCTATAATACCTATAAGTTTTTATCCTGACAGTACTTCTCAACCATAGGAATAAAGTTCTCGTACCAATACCATTTCTCACCACCTACCAAAGTGCCGTAAGTATTATCTTTCTTAGCATTAAGTCCTTTCCAGCATTGGCAGAAATGATAGCTGTTTAATTTCTGATATCCTTTTTCTTTCAGTATCTGAATAATAGTTTTTGGTAGGTATTTTTTCTTTTCACGTTCCTTTATCATAACATACTTAGCATTTATACCTTCAGCCTCTGGCGAGTCTGGCTTTACGAAGGTAAGCACTTTATCCGCCTGTCCCGGTCTATTTGCAGTCTTTTGAACAAAAAGAACACGGTATGAATATTGAGGGCTATTGTAAACCTCAGCAGGAATCTGTCGATCATAGTCATCAATGTATGAAGAAATATTCTTGGGCATATCAGGCAAGTCCCTTAAAGCTTCGACCTGGGGTTCCGATATTGCCGACATTTGGATTGAAACAGACAGTTCCTTACTAATAGAATAAACATCACCAAATAGAGAGCGTATAGTCGCTTCATAATTTAGGCAGCATGCCTGGAATTTTGCGCTAACAGCATCATCTATCTTTGTCGTCATTTGGTGCTCTATCTCATGGCGAAGACCAATGAGAAATTTCAAGTTGGATTTTGTCTCTGTATTAACAGGGCACTTCTTATCATCAAGGCATCTTTCCAGTTCCCAGCTTTTCTTTGCCCCATATTTTGTACGGTCATAACGCTTACGAGTTCCATGAAGGGTAAAGAAATGATAGTCAACCTTTATCCCTCTATAATAAGCATGGAGCAGATATGTCCATGCGATTATGGCAAGTACTATAAACGTCTCAGACTTGAATTTGATACTTGGGTTATTATATATCCCAACTGCCGAAAGCATTGCCTCCCTTGATTTTGTCAGAAGCTCTGTTTTAATAGAGTGAACTTTTCTTGTCATAATCTCATCCGTAAATCCTTTTTTTCTTACATTCGTAGATCCTTGATTTCCGACCATCAGAAATTAACTGTCGTACTATCTTCCATCTTCTCTTTCATCTCCCCAGCATTTAATCGTTTCCTATTCGCCTTCATCCAATTCAACATATCATATTCTTCAATCCTGTGCTTTGACGGATTTCTGTGGTTAGTTTCAATAAACTCAACCACTTCCTTATATATATTAGCGTCTCTCAATCCATCACCGTTAACCTTTAACCATAAACCATGTGCTCGGATCTGCCGCTTAGCACAGCAAAAAAACACCAGTGTTCCAAGGTTCCTGCTGTGTCATATATCAAACCACTTTATTCTCACTCTTCCACGAAGCACTCAACTGTTTGTCCATTTTCACCAAATAGGAGTAAGGACTTCCGTTCACTTCCATTCTTTTCCTAACGTACGGTACTGTTGTCAGTGCCAGCCCCAAACATTCACTAGCTCCGATCGCGACATTAGTCTTCATATCAGCTCCGAATCCAAGCACAGCAGGTAGCAGTCCCGTAAACACGCAGGCTCCGAAGCCACTCCTCCAGTTTATTCTGGCATCTTTCAGGGTCGCCTTAACCCCATCCATGGCTGGCTTCACTTGCTTCGTATAGATACTCCGTATTTCATGCTCAATGTCCTTAGCATTTTTCCCTTCTATATCAAAAGCCATCAATCTATCCATTTCAGCCCGAAACAGCGCCAGTTCATGTCGTCTATCCTTTTTATATCCCACAATCGTTTCCATAGCTGTAGAAGGGTCTATCCTGATATCATCCATAATAACCTGATACATCATTCCCCTCTTCATTCTCTGTTCACGAGTCCGCTGTCCTGCAGGTGACAATCCTTCTATGAGTATTTTGTTCGACAAGTTATTCTGATTCACCCTGTCTGTAAGTAGAGCCAGTCTTTTATTTTGGCAAATTCTGTTGGCCAGCAGTGTCATATAGAAACTCATAAACCCTTTACTCGCCCATACATAGCCATCTTCATTAACATGCCCTGCAAGTCTTTCCCTCAACATCATCGGAAGTTTTTCCACATGAATATAGAAATCTCGATAGATGCCACTCATCTTTACAGTCAAATATTCTCTTATCTTATCATCATTATACACACGATCTTCTTCTGTCAGATATTTCCGATTGGCCATAGATACAGTAGAAACGCCCCAAGGCTTTATAAAGCTTTTCTTTCCTTCAGGAGTATCCATAAACCTGATTACATCCTGTTCTATTCCACTAACTTCCTCACAGAATGGATTTACGATACGAGGAAAAAGGAATCCTTCTTCTTGAAGTATTCTGGTACTTCTTCTCTTGTAGGGATGATCTTCCGACTCAGGCACTATTGTTTCTATTCTGTCCCAAAACAACACTGCCGATTTCAGCCATCGCTCATTATGGATATCGATTGTTGGATAATACAAAGCTTCTTCAAACATATCATTTTCACATTAAACCAATACTTTTCTATTCCCCACTTCCCTTCAAGTCTTCAAGTGTATCAGGAGTCTGTCACCTGACACATCTCATATTATTTTAGTCTATTTTTCTAACATCCTAAGGATATCAAGCATATCACTTTCCAACGGACTTGTATCAGTACTATTAATTGCCAAACATATTGTCTTTCTTCCTATCCCCCTTTCCACGATGTCATAGAGTTCTTGTTCCCCTGTGTTCTATGTTTCACGATCTCGCCATCTTTATCACACCTCTTCAAGCTTAAAGCCAACTTTGCCGATTGCCCATCACGCTTATACTTCCGGTCGATATACTCACGCCGCGGGGTCACCCTGTTGCTTGAAAAAAACGGGGAGGATAATGGTTAGTATATTTATGGTTGGTCGACATTGTCATTGATGATTGGTGTCCGAATGCATCTAGATTAGTTCAAACCGCTGGCAAAGATAATGTAATTTTTTGTAACGGCAAAATTTTAAACAAAAAAAAACGCTCGGTGATTAAACCAAGCGTTTGAACACTTGTTCAAACACATCCGTCTCTCGTTTGGCTATACCCAGGCGAGAGGCTATCGATCTCCAATGCTTCACACCTTCTTTCACCTCAGAAATGATGTTCTTTGCATCTTTCTTGCCAATCATATATTCTTCAGAAGAATCAAGTAAGGCTTGCAAGTCCGCATAGTTTACTATTTCTTCGAGGCGCGTTCACGATGTTTGAGAGCGAGGTCCTGCAAGGCACGACCCATCTCATCTTTCTGTGCCAGCAGCAGGATATCATCATCAAGTTGAAGCGCATAAAGCACACGGAGATAGATACCCATAGCGACTGTTGGGGCACCTTTCTCTATTCGTGCCACAGTCAGCGGAGAGCATGTCGCACGTTCCGCAATCTGCGCCACACTCAGATTCCTTCGCAGGCGTGCAAGCTTTATCTGTTCGCCCACCGTCTGCATCTTCTGTTCCAGTTTACGGGGCAGTTTTGTACCCATTGTTGTTTTACCCATAATAATCACAACACTTAATTATGTGTGCAAATATAATGGTTTTTATTTATTTTATGATAAGTTACGGAAAGAATATTGCCATAACTTATCATTATTTAACATTTCCCGTTAATACAAGCGTACAACCACCGAGCGGGGGTATGGGGTTAGGAATAGAAGGTTTTGTACCATTCGGCGAAGTGGCGGAGGCCGGTGCGCAGGGGGGTGCTGGGCTTGAAGGCGAAGTCGCGTTCAAGGGCGGTGGTGTCGGCATAGGTGGTGGGAACGTCGCCGGGTTGCATGGGGACGAGCTGCTTGTGGGCCTCGAAGTCGTAATCCTCGGGGAGCACCTTGGCGCGAATCAGTTCCTGCTGGAGGATGTCAACAAAGTTCAGCAGGTTCTCGGGCTGGTTGTTGCCGATGTTATACACAGCATAGGGCGGCAAGGGCAGTTCGTCGTCGCCATTCTGTTTTGACGGTGCTCCCTGCATGACACGTACCACGCCCTCGACGATGTCGTCGACATAGGTGAAGTCGCGCATGCAGTTGCCGAAGTTGAAGATCTGGATGGTCTCGCCACGACGGAGCTTGTCGGTGAAGCCGAAGTAAGCCATGTCGGGGCGGCCTGCGGGGCCATAGACCGTGAAGAAGCGCAAGCCCGTGGAGGGGATGTTGTAGAGCTTCGAATAGGCATGGGCCATCAGTTCGTTGCTTTTCTTGGTGGCAGCATAGAGCGACACGGGGTTGTCGACCTTGTCATCGGTAGCGTACGGCACTTTCTTGTTCGTACCGTAAACGCTCGACGACGAGGCATATACCAGGTGTTCGACAGGCCAGTTGCGACAAGCCTCGAGGATGTTATAGAAACCTATCAGGTTGCTCTGGATACAGGCATCGGGATTGGTGATCGAGTATCTGACACCCGCCTGTGCGGCGAGGTTCACCACCACGGCAGGCTTATACTGTTCGAAGAGGCCGTCTATCGTCGTCTTGTCGGCTATATCTCCCTTGACGAAGTGGTAGTCCGTGCCCTCCGGCACCAGGCCGTCGAGCTCATCCAGGCGCCACTGCTTCAGTGCCACATCGTAGTAACTGTTCATGTTATCAATATTGACAATCGTAGCCCCCTGCACGTCTTTGAACAGGCGCTTGATGAGGTTAGAGCCTATAAAGCCAGCTCCGCCGGTTACCAATATCGTCTTTCCATTCAGGTTGATTTTATCCATATGATTCAAATTGTCTGCAAAAGTAGCACAAATCGTGTAAAATACAAAATAATATTTGGATATTTTAAATAAATACGTTATCTTTGCCCCTTGAATAAACGAAACATGAATGATGTCAACCAAGACTGGCCATGCGAATCTTTAGAAGAAAAAGGCAGTTTCTCGAATACACACGCTTCTTAGAGCATAGAGCATATTCCTTCTGCCACTTCACGACAAGAGGGAATCGCAGGCTTGAGAAGTTATCCCCACGATTAGACACCGCCAACCTGAGGATGGCGGTATATACCTGCATTGTGGGTCATTATGACAGTCTGATTGAACCTCGGATCGCAGAACCCGGGATTGACTATTACGTGTTTACCGACATCGACATCCCCGCAGGCTCTGTATGGAAGAAAATTGACATCACCCAGTTCGACGAGTACCACGAGTTCTCTCCTACCCAGCTGAACAGGAGAATCAAGATGTTACCGTTCTGTTACCTTCCCGACTACGACTATTCCGTATATGTCGATGGCAACATTGAGATAGAGGGAGCCGTCACCCCCGTCGTTGCAGAAATGGGAGACTGCCCGTTCGGCACACATTATCACCGCACGAGAGACTGCGTCTATGTTGAGAAGGTGCGCGTCAACTATCTCAGGAAGGCCGACAAGGAGACTGTCGACAAGCAGACAGCCGCCTATCGGGAGGCAGGCTTCCCCCGTCACTATGGTCTGTATGAGAACAGCATACTCATCAGGAGCCACCGTGATGAGAGTGTCCGCCATCTGATGGAGGCCTGGTGGGAGGAATACATGCGCTACCCCACCCGCGACCAGCTCAGTCTGCCGTACCTCATCTGGAAGACAGGCTACGACAAATCGAGCATCCATATCATTGGTACGAACATAGACCGGGATCCAAACTTCAGGAGAATACATTCCCATATAACCAAACCATCATGAAGCCTATCATCAGTGTCATCGTTCCAGTCTATCAAGTCGAGGCATACCTTCCACACTGCCTTGACAGTCTGTGCAGACAGAGTCTGCCAGATATCGAGCTCATCCTTGTCGACGACGCCTCGCCAGACAGGTGTGGCGCCATCTGCGAAGAATACGCCGCGAAAGACTCGCGCATCAGGGTGTTTCATCAACCGGAGAACCGAGGCCTTTCCGCCGCACGTAACCTGGCTATCAGGAATGCCGCCGGCGACTACCTGATGTTTGTCGACGGCGACGACTGGGTCCACGAGGACTTCTGTAAGGCCGCATACGAATGTGCGCAGCAGCACCATGCCGACTTAGTGATGTTCAACTACGTCCATGTCAGGAAGGGAGAAAAAGGAGACGCGAGCCAGCGTAAGGCCTTCAGATCGTTTACCGAGGGATGCAAGACCAAAGAGGAGTCGCTCGACATGATGCTTGCAGACGGAGGCAACGCCGCATGGAACAAGCTCTATCGGAAAGAGCTGTTCAAGGATGTCACCTACCCCGAAGGCTTCTTATATGAGGACACCGGAGCCACCTACAAGCTCATGTTCAAAGCCACCCGTTTCTATTTCCTCGACCAGGTGCTGTATTACCAGAACATCCGTCCCAACAGCATCACGACATCAAAGGTGACCCAAAAGGTATTAGACGACAGAGCCACACAGAACATACAGCGCTATCGCGACCTCACGTCATGGGGATTCCGGTCAGAGATGCTTGAATACCGTTTCCTGAATTTTGCCCTGTGGTATTGTATGCATCAGAAAAGAGACATGTCAAACCCTGACTATATCTATCTGTCCCGTGCCCTTCGCTCGTGCAGACAGGTACCACAGGCGTTCACTTCCAAGAAGAGGTACGCCCTCTGGCTGTTCAAGCACTGTCCATGGCTAATCGATTTGTTCTACACCATAAAAGGGAGGGAGGTCATATGAAATATGTATTCTTAGACGACCACTACGATCAGGGGCATTTCCTGATGAGCGACCTTGAGAATCACCAAGACTGCAAGGTGATCTATAAAGACCGGCTACACCAGAATGCCATTATCAATGCGTTCTGTTGCTCACATATTATCAGAAAGATCAAGAAAAGGCTGAGAATGCCTTTCAGAGAGAGAGCCTATCATGCCATTCTCCACAGATACTGTGATGCCGACACCCAGGCCATCTTCATGACCACAGGCTGGTATTGCGACATGCTCATAGGCTATATCAGGATGAAATATCCACATATCAGACTGGTGATGCTGATACGTGACACCGTAAAAGACAACGCAGACAGGAACAAGGAATTCGAGATAGGGAAGATCAAACGGCTGTTCGACCTTGTCATCAGTTACGACAATGTCCACGACGTGCCAGTCTACGGACTGACCTACGCCCCGGTCTATATGTCGAAGACAGACAGTCTTGACATGAGTTCGCTGACATGCAAATACGACATCACCTTTATCGGTGCTGCCAAGGACAGGCTCGACCTCATCCACCGCATCTATCAGAACTGCACGGCCCATGGTCTCAAAACCTTTTTCTACATCTTCCGTGTCAGGAGATCCAAGCGGCTTTCCCACAATGATATCACCTACTCGAAGAGATACCTGAAAAGACTGATGTTCCTGGAAAAAGAGCTGGAGGCGAACTGCATCCTGGAAATACTGAAAGGCGACGCCCATTCCAATACGACACGTTTCTGGGAGGCCGTCATCTACAACAAGAAGTTCTACACCAACTGGAAAGGCATCGTCGACTCTCCCTACTACAATCCCAAGTACATCAAGGTCTTCGACGATCCCGACGATTTAGATTACGACTTCATCAGAGAGCGTATTGATGTTGATTACAACTACCAAGGAGAGTTGTCCCCCCTCAAATATATAGATCTATTTAAACAACTATTATAAATAAAAATGAATAGAAACACTATTGAAAACAACCCCATTCAGATTACAGCATGTCTTGACAAAGATTTCGTCCTGACCACGGGCGTGATGATGTGCTCCATATGCGTTAACCATCCCGATGTCGGCATTGACTTTCACCTTATTTGTGACGAGAGCGTAACGGAGAACGACAAGAAAGACCTGGAAGAAACCGTTCTCAAATACCCTGGAAAAAGAACTATCTTCTACAATATCGACAGCCAGTTAAGTAACAAGTTCCCCTGTCGGAAAGGACTTATCACACGAGCCACCTACTACCGGCTGTTTCTGACAGAGATCCTCCCCCCGTCGGTCAACAAAGTCATCTATATAGATGGAGACTGTGTCATACGGCACTCTCTTCTACCACTTTGGAATACCGACATCACCGATTATGCAGTAGGAGCCTGCATAGACGGTCTGGAGGGCGTGACCAGTTTCTATGAGCGCCTTGGATATCCTCGTGAAGAAAGCTACTTTAATGCCGGAGTGATGTTTATCAATCTGGATTATTGGCGCCGCCACCATGTGCTCGAACAATCTATGGACATTCTTAATAACCATCGGGACAAGATATTCCTCGAGGATCAGGATGTCATGAATATGTTATTTCATGACAGAAAGATAACCTTTCCCCTCAAATACAACCTCCAGGCGGGTCTTCTTTGGAAAGACCGTCATTGGAATTATCAGAAATACGAGGAGCAATTTAAAGACGCGCTGGAAGACCCCGTCATTATCCATTATACGACGATCGGTAAACCCTGGTACAGAACTTCTCCCTACCAACGCCATCCATTTAACAGCTCATTCTACAAATATCAGAACATGACGAAATGGAATAACGTCCGCATTGAGAATCGCCCTATGATTAAAAGAATAAGAAACTTCATAGGAGACATCCTCAGGCGAATAAACATCAGGCAACTGGAACCATCACGATTTATAGATGTTAATCCTGTAGATTAGCTGATATACTTCTTTATTCTCCTGACAAGATCAAGATTGGCTTCAGAGAACTTCCTGGCCCACAGATACGGGCTATTGACAAGTTCATCGAAGTCATCGTTCTGCCAGACATAGGGGCGCCCCCTATCCCAGTCGATATATCTGCAGCAGCTTGCAAACTCATCGTCCGGGTTATAGACCCTATCCATATACTTATTCTCATACAGGAAGGTCTGTAAGAACATCTCGTCGGGTACAAACACATGCTTATAGCGCTTCAAGATCCGTTCTTTCTGATTGACCAGTTCCACTGCCAACGGCTTCGTGATACTGAACCATTGCGAGCCAGTTCTCAGATTCTCCAATGGAGAGACACAATGGATATGCAACCATCTTTGTACACGAACGCACAGGCCGTTCACTCTCATGAGGTATTTAGGCTCCTCACCCGGTCTTCCCGGTACAAACGGGCGCCATATTGTTCTTTTCACCAATGTGTCATGGTCGTGAGTTTTTGAAAAGCCTACGAACTCCATTCCCTGGTTTTCTTCAAAGAAGCGCTGTATCTCTGACTGACTCTTGATGGGGAAATCGACACCCGACAAGAGGTGGATGTAATCATAATCCCCCTTCACAGCCTCGGTCAGCAGGTTCATTGTAGCCTCAACGACACTAATATGCCCCCATCTCACGTCGACCCGGTTTTTCAGGAAACAGACCTTCGAAAACCTCATGCCCTCCAGAAAAGACGCCTCATCAAACTGAGATACTTTCAAGTCCATGTGGACATAGATATCATTATCCGGAGAATCCAGAGTTGTCAGCAGTTCTTTCAGCAGATGAAAACTGCCATGGGCCAGAATCAGGTAAGCGAACTTCATCATATCAGCTATTTTTCCAAATCCATCATAAGCATCTTCTCCACAATCTGATGCATATCATAATACTTGTATTCCGCCAATCGGCCTACAAACATCACATGCTCCAACCGGTCGGCCTCCGCCTTGTACTGCGCATACCGCTCTCCGTTCCTGGCATCATTCACAGGATAATACGGTTCCATCCCCAGCTGCCACTCCTGCGAATACTCCTTCGTGATGACAGTCTTGGGCTGTGTTCCAAACTCGAAGTACTTATGTTCCACGATGCGGGTATAAGGATGGTCGTGGTCTGTATAGTTCACGGCGATATTCCCCTGATAGCTCTCCTGATCAAGCACCTCCTCTTCGAAGCGCAGGCTGCGGTATTCCAAGGGGCCGTGCTTATAATCAAAGAACTCATCAATCGGACCGGTATAGACCATCTTCTCCGCTAAGCCGTCATACGCCTCTCTCTGTCTGTTGTAGTCGACGCCCAGTCTGACCTCGACGCCATCAAGCAGTTTCTCAATGATCCTGTTATAGCCGCCAACGGGTATGCCCTGATAACAGTCATTAAAATAATTATTATCATAGCGATAGCGGACAGGGAGGCGTTTGATGATAAACGACGGCAGGTCTTTGCAATCCCTTCCCCACTGTTTCTCCGTATATCCTTTGATCAGTTTCTCATAGACCTCACGCCCTACCAGTGAGATGGCCTGTTCCTCCAGGTTACGAGGCTCGCCAGTCACCTCCTTGCGCTGCTCCTCAATCTTAGCCTTTGCCTCAGCTGGAGTCTTTGTTCCCCAGAGCTCATAGAACGTATTCATATTGAAAGGCAGATGATAAAGCCGTCCTTTGTATGATGCCAAGGGACAATAGCGGAAGTGGTTAAAAGGCACCAGCGTGTTCACGAAGTCCCATACCATCTTATTGGAAGTATGGAAAATATGTGGGCCATACTTATGCACATTGATATCCTCTATCTTCTCACAATAGAGGTTACCTCCTATATGCGGGCGCTTGTCAATCACCAGAACAGACTTGCCCGCCTGCTTCAGCCGATAAGCCATCATAGAGCCGGCCAGTCCCGCTCCGACTATCAGGTAATCATATTCCAAGTTCTTATTCATCTCTATCTGGTGTTAAGTGCAAATCTGACAATATAGTGGAACAGCTGTCTGCTGGGCCATGTCTTGCGCATCATAGTGGTTGCCAGCAGCAGTGACCGGTTATGGAGATCATGCCTGAAAGACAGCTCCTTTCTGAATTTCCGTGCAGCCTGAGCGTACAGGCGACTCTTAGGACTCTCTATGTAATTCAGGCAGAAGCCCCTTATATAGAACCTTGCCTCTCTCTTACTATCCACCTTACTGAAATGGTTTGTAATCTCTTCATAGATATGTCCCTTATAGACCAGCATTCTCTTCGTGTCAAGGCTTGTAGTAATCGAGCCAGGATGTCTGTGATAAATATATGTCACATCATTGATCAGATAGGCATGCGAGACATGCTGCATCACATAGAACATCCAAGGTGCATCCTCCCAATACAGGTTCTCATTGAAGAACAAAGAGAAACGGGTAATCATATCCTTCTTTATCAGTTTATTGCATGCTATTGTCTCAATATTCTTCTTTACGTAATAATATTCGCGCACCTCGTCATTCGTTCTCAGGTCGGCCTGCTCATGTTTTTTCGGCATGGATACAGCCCCCCTGCTTCCTTCACTCCTTTCCTCCACATTGCCCACGACGAAGTCGATCGTGCTGTCCCGCTCGACAGGTGCAGCCAGTTTCTCTATACTGTCGCACGATATCTCATCATCGCTATCCACATAAAGGATATAGTCACCCATGGCCATCCGCGTCCCGGTGTTTCTGGCAGCAGAGAGGCCCTTATTCCTTTCATGGCTGACAATCCTGAAATTGACAGGACCGTCATACTGTTCAATCAAAGCCTTACACTTCTCAATACTGTCATCGGGTGTTGCGTCATCAACGAGTATACACTCGAAACAGTCGTATGTCTGTCGCATGACCGACGCCATGCAACGCTCGATGTAAGCCGATACATTATAAACCGGCACAACGACTGATACTGCTATGTTTTTCTTTCCTTCGCGCATTTACTAAACACTTATACGGTCTGATTTAAAGCCGACCAAGACAGCAGGGTCATACAAGTCCTCTAATGTCTTTTCTCTGGAGAAAAAATGAGTATACACCTTGTTTACCGCCTTCTTCAAAGGCGCGGTACACTTATGCCTGAAAGTTTTTCTTTTTGGCACTCCCGGTTCATCATTCACATCTACGAAATGTACTTTCAGGTGATGATGTATCATATATGCCGCCATCAGATATTCGCCCATATAGGCCAACGTACGTCTGGCTCTTGTATATGGCATCGGCTTCATGTGTTTCTCGCACTCAGACAAGATGCCGAAAAGCCATTCCGCATACTGGTCGAACAACTCTTTCCTGCAGATCAGCATATTAAGCGGATAAAGGAAGTTGCCTCGAAAGTAATCGATTATGGTCTGTTCGTAATCAGGATACTTTTTCTTAATCACCATTAAGAGGATCGTAAACTCATCTAAAGTGATATAAGAGAGGAAGTCCATTCTCACAGGATAGGGGAAACACTTCTTCAGCGCTATCACATCATGGTTTCTCAGCAAACAGTCAACCTTTTCCGATGTTATCCTGATATCAAAGAAACGTCTGTAATGACAAAAGCCGACATACTCCACATCATGCAGGTTCTTCCATGCCCAATACTGGGCAGTCAGTTCACAGTACATGGGATTCTTCTCACTGATGTTATCACCAGTGTCGTCACCAATCATATCGGCCATCTCCTCCTTGAACCTGGACACGGCGCGCCCCACATGAATCGGGGTGTAAATATCATCCTGATATACCTTACCCGGTTTATGGCAGGCCACTAATATCTTTATCTTCTCCATGACTATATTTCTATTTGATCCTGTTTGAAGCCGACTAGGACTGCCTCCTGGTAATAACTCTCAAGAGACCTGTTCCTCCTGAATATCATCAGATAGGCCCGATGAATCACATGGCACCAGCAATGCCTCCGTATGATATAAGCACGCCATCTCCACGAGTGCCTGACAAATTCATGGTTCCCACAATAATCGACAAAAGCCATTTTCTTGTGATGATACATCATATAAACAGGCATCAGATACTCCCCCATATAAGCCAGCGAGCGTTCCAACCTAGTATAGGGCACGGACTTCATGTGTTTCTCACACTCAGACAGGATATCAAAAAGCCATTCAGCATATTGGTCGAACAGTTCCTTCTTACAGATAAACATGTTCTTGGCATAAAGAACATTCCCCCGGAGATAGTCGATCATGGTCTGTTCATAATCCGGGTATTTCTTTTTCACCACCATCATCATGATGACCAGATGCTCCATAG
>JAEEGK010011999.1_pt1 | contig 19742 bp, 19 predicted proteins | sample 8958771 | NCBI WGS metagenome assembly JAEEGK01 (sample SAMN16246547, study PRJNA631951) | gut metagenome | biome: gut microbiome; feature: rumen; material: SC-attached | host: Bos | place: Iran: Karaj | collected 2018-10
TTGTATTTATTATTGATATAATCTAAAATTATTCATTATGATCTGTTTACAAGCATTTTGGTAATACATATGGATACTAAAAGTAACTCTCCTATAAGTGCTGAAGATTTCAAAAGTAATTACATCAGAGAATCTGATTTATCAGCTAAAAAGAAAACTGTTGCTGGAGCTTTATATCTAACTGAAGTATTAGCTAATAAGGATGTAATAATCTCACTTATTAAAAACAGTTATAAACTCACAATTATCTGGAGTTATCTAACAGATAGAAAAGCCATTACAGTGCCTTATAATTCCTTTGCCAAAATTGTGAGAGAACAACTTTTACATTGCAGCTCAGTTCAGTCATGGATAAAGGGAGAAGAGTTTGAAAACATAGAATCAAGAAAGCCTTCTATGAAAGTTCAGAATCAAGTCAAAAGAAAGATCAACGATAACGCTAAGAAAACTAATTCTGGTAACGTTAAGAAAGAAGACTCAAATTCAACAAATCAGGACTTAAATGCAATAAAGAATAAGTCTCAAAATAATAGTGACAAAAAACAGTTTAAAGTTCCGTCCTTTGATAACTGGGATGGTGATTCTACTAAATATATTGATGATTGGATAGGATAATAAATATGACTAAAGATGTTCATTTTATAATGCAGGGAAAAGGTGGCGTTGGCAAAACATTAGTTTCAGTTTTACTTACGCAATATCTTAAATCTCAGGATAGAAATGTACTATGTATTGATACTGATGCTGTCAATAGATCCTTTTACAGATTTAAGACTTTTGATGTAAAAATCATTCCTTTATTACAACAACAAGAAATAGATTCTACTCAGTTTGATGTAATGGTAGAGCAGATTTTTAATACGGAATGTGATTCAGTGGTTATTGATTCAGGAGCTTCAACTTTTATCCCCTTGAATAAATATATAAAAGAATGTGAATTAGTACGGATTCTACTCGAGAGTGATTGTATGCCTTATTTTCATACAATACTAAGCGGAGGTTCTGATTCAGACGACACTCTAACAGGTGTAGTTGGTTTGTTAGACACTTTTGGTAAAAATGAATATCGACCACGCATTGCTATCTGGCATAACCCACATAACGGTTCCATTGAATGGAAAGGCAAGACATTCAGTGAAACTAAAGTTTATGATAGTTATAAAGAATTTATTGACTACCAAATTATTATGCCAGTGCTGGATAAACAGCTGTACGGTAAAGATTTAGAGTTACTTCTGAAAAACGGACAGACATTTGAAGAGTCGCGGCAAGATGCTTCCATTCGACTAATGGCTAAACATCGTATCAATACAATGCAGAAGAAATTTTATGATGCTATCCAGCAAGCCGGATTTTAAGGATTTTTCTCATGTTAACAGTTAAGGAAAAGGAAGATCTGCTAGTTGATCTTAGAAACAAATTTAATGTTGTTATTCAAAATGATGATCCTTCTTTGGTAGCTTGGTATCTTCAATCACTTCTTCTTGAGGACTTAAAAAAATCTATCAGGGAAATTGAAGAGAACCGCCAGCGAGATCTTCGCATGATAAAGGAGCTTACAGACAACTTTTCTCTAAATATGGATACAGCTGTTCAGGATGCAACAAAAACAATTCTTGATCTTTCAAGTATCAAGCTTTTAGAAGATACAGAGAAAACTAGGAAGGATGCTAACAGTGCCGTCTTGACCGGGGTTAACATTGCTCTGCAAAAAATCTCTGACAGCTTTAGTTCTGAAACAGCAAAATTAGAGCAGTTAATCAAAGCTTACACGGGCAGGGTAGAGAAGGAGTCCAAAAACAGATTCAGAAACGAATTGATTATACTGGCTAGCATTGTTTCTGGTGCTGCTCTGGCTATCATAGTTGCTACAGTTGTTTATGCTATGAAACACTAATCAACTTGATAACCGTCATTTTTACCGTCATTTTTAAACGATCAAAAATGACGGTAAATAATCCTTATAAATCAAGAGATTAGACCACGTTGCAGCATTTTTACCGTCATTTTTCAAAAATCAAAAATGACGGTAAATAATCCTTATAAATCAAGTGATTATCCCCTGTTACCGTCATTTTTACCATCAAATTCCGAAAAACTTTTTTCTGGATTAAACCTGATTCTCCGAAATACTTTTTTCAAAAATTAAGGTCAAAAATGACGGTAAATATAGTTTAACTATTTGAAAGATAAAGAATTTTAATAAAAATTTACCGTCATTTTTGAGGGCGTTACCGTCATTTTTGAAGTGTTTACCGTCATTTTTGGGGGGCTTACCGTCATTTTTGAAGTGTTTACCGTCATTTTTGAAAAATTATAAATATTTTTGTTTTTATTAAAAAAATGATCTATAATTCATAGAAGTATTTGATTGAAAAAAAGCGAACTATGTGGGTTAGTCCATAGTTCGCTTTTTGTATTATGGTTTTATAGATATTGAGTTAATAGTTTCTCAAAACATCTTATCAACCAACCTCATTGCGGCAGGTGTTGGATAAACACTAAATATCCAGATGTCTCCTGTGCTTCTGTATTTCTTACATTTTGCAACCGTCTCAAATCTTTTAGTAAATTTCTGTTTACCTAACACTTTGTTTGCAGGATACCTGTACTCTTTACAGTATGATACATAAGCATCGTACCAGAACTGTACTCTCTGATAGCCTTCTTTATTCTTTTCAGAATCAACAGATAATTCTACAAAGTCTCTCATGTTATCAGACTTATCTTCATAGTTACTTCTTGATTCTGCTACTGATCCACGATCATATAGTTTCCAGTCATTCTTTTTAAGCTTTAGCATCTCACGAAGCATCAGCTTAACAATCTGCGGATATTCCTTTCTGAACTTTGTTTGTAATTCAGGATCTCTCTCGCTGGCTGTAACTACATTATTACAAGGCACTATAAAGAGACGATTGTATAAAGCCTGATCAGCATCTCCAAACTGGGGAGAATCATTACAGCAGTATATCAGTCCTCCACGATACACAAATGAGAACATCCCTTTATACTTTTCTTCTCCTTCAATAATATCTCCGGCAGTAAGACTCTTAAAAATGTCAGCTGATTCAATAGTAGCACCATGCTGTAAATCTGCGTTTCCTGAGAGTCGCTTTCTATACAATGAAGACGTTGCAAATCTGCTTGTAGTCAAACGCTTTAAATCGCTTGGTATGCTGTATTTGCTACCTATCAAGTCAAACATCATGTTGAATAACTGTGACTTTCCTGCATTTGAAACACCTTGAAAAATCAAAGCTCCTTTAGTTTTATGCACAGGAACATTACTGATGCAACATCCGCAGTATTGCAATATCATACTGATGATTTCCTGCTGATCAGGAAGTCCTTTAGTAAGATGCCGTAAGTATTTCATGAATACTTCAGGCTCTGAAGTATCTGAACTTGTATCCCACTTGCAGGGAATTTGTATAGAACTTAAATATCTTGGTGAATGCAGCTTTAACTCACCTGTTCTGAGATCGAGCATACCGTTCTGAAAATTGACCAGATTTTCATCGCCATCCATTTCCTCATCTCTGCATAAAAAATTCGGATCCAAATTACGCATGAACTGAGTATATATGCTCTTCGCCTTTTCCTTAGTCTCGTTTATCTCACCATAAGGCTGATTCAGCAGAATCTTATCAATGATGCCCATAAAGATATTATCTGAAACAAGCTGATAGTATCCGTCTGATTCAGAGTATATGAATAAATTCTTTTCTCCATTTCTATATTCAACAAGTTTGTACTTGAAGACTTCATCCAAGCACCTGAAGAATTGAGAGTAATTAAAATTTTTATTATCTACATAGGATGATGAATAACTTATCATATCCTCAATTTCTTTATAAAACATAATACCCTCCGGAATTCTGCTTTGATTACTTTTTATTGGTATCAGCCAATCTGGCATATCGTCATAGGCTGGGAACCAATCAGGTAAATTTTCCTTCTTATTCTGTGCCAACTGATCATCTATACTGTAAGATTCGTCATAACACAGGTCTCTCATAACTACTCTGTCGAAACGATGTTTTACTTTACCTATGTAGTTACCTTTAACATCAACTATATGGCGGACAATTTCTGTAAATTTATAGTCAACAACTTCATCAGTTACAAAAGATGTTTTCTGGTGAGAACTTTCCGCAGGCTCGGTGATTTTCAGACCGTCCAACCAGTCTGAAGTAGCAGCATTAAAATGATCCGGAACAAAGCGAAAAATAAAATGATATCCACTTTTTGTTTTTCTTGCCTGACATTTAATTCCTTCTTCTTTGATGCGATTCATCACCTGATCGCCCCAGTGCTGATCATCAACATCAACTACAATAAAACCACAATAGATATAGTTTCCTAATTCATCCCGGACTCGTAAACGTCTCTGAATCCATGTATTGTCAGGACAGTCTTCCACTGTATATTTAGCTTTATTGCTGTGTAAATCTTTCCATCCTTTTACAAGACAGGCTTTAGCCTGCTTTCCGTCATAAAGATTAGTAAAAGGGACATACTCCGCAAACGGAGCTAAAGATAGTTTATGGTTAGTCATTTACAATCCTTAATAAATCTTTTGTATTAGTATTTGATTGATTGAATTTTTAATTCTTCAGCTTTGACTTCCTTAACACCATCATCAGTTAAAATAACGATGTTTCCTTCAATTTCAGCCTCCCTGAATACAACAGTTACATTGCCAAAAGCATCACAGTTGCATCTGATTTCCTTAACAGTCTTGAACACTTTACCAAAGGAATTATCTTCATCCGACTCAGTATCCAGATCCTCAAGCGTTTCAAAACTGTTTGCTCCAGCCTCACTTAAATCTATTACAAGATCTGAATTTGATGTATCTGCAATGTTCTCGTTTTCAGTAGTTTCCTGTTCTTTTGCTTCCTCCTTTTTCTCTGTTATTTCTTCTTCACTTGACTCTGTACCATCATTTAATTCTTCAGGCAATGAATCATCATCAATATGAACATCAGAAACAATACTATCCTTAACAGCTGAATATACTTCAAAAGCATTACTGTCTTTTATTACTTTAGCTAATTGTCTGACATCCTTTCTGGTAACAATTTCATCGTTTTCCAGCTCTTCAAGAAAAGACTCAACCTTGTCTTTGTCCTGCTTATATAAGCGATTTAACTCTGAAGCTGTAACGTAATTATCGATTCTGTCCTGTTCAAAAAATTCTAAAACAGCAGGGTAGAGGCTGAGTAAACCGAATATATCTGATACCCATTTAGCTCCTTTTCCCAGCTCTTCAGCTATCTGCTTCTGATTCAATCCTCGTTTTCATCATCTATGAAAGCTGGAATAGTAGTTTTTCCTGCGAGTTTGCTTGCTCTTAACCGTCTTGATCCATGATTGACCATGTATCTGCCGTTATCAATTCGGTGAACAGAAATCGGAGATTTAACGCCACGTTCTTTTATTGTTTCAGCAAGTTCAAGAAGCGTATCATCATCAAATATTGTTCTAGGCTGATTAGGATCTTCATCAATCAGATTGATATCAAGTTCCATAGCACCTGTGTTTGAATTTGGATTTGAGAGGCTTCCCAAATCATTAAAATCGATACCCATTATCCTTCCTCCTGTATCATGCAAGTTCAATCTTATTCAGCACCCAGTTTGTCAGGCTGGCAAGTTCAGCAGTTGCTCTCTTGGCACTTGCCTTCTTGTTGTAGCCTATCCAGCTTCTATCAGATACGGCATCAGCTATGCTGGATCTTTGAAAAACTGAGTACGGGCATACAAGTTCAGGAAACGCCTGCTGTATTTCAGCTAACTGTTTGCGGTGATTATGATTGCGATTGTCTACACGGGACGGCAATAAACCTAATTCCTTGAGTGCGGTATTACGAGACTTAACATTGCCGATAACTGTTCTCATCTTTTTAACGCCTTGAAGAGAATATGCTTCAAGTTCAATCGGACAAAGAACATAGTCAGTAACTAATAATGTACTAACAAGAGCATTACCCATTGAAGGTGCACGTCCATGACGCATTTCCTTGAGTATCAAGATCTATAACAGCAACTCTTTTATCATGCTTGACCGCTGAAAACTGAGCTAAATTTATTACAAGTGTTGTCTTCCCAACGCCACCTTTCTGATTTGTTATCGCAAGAATTTTCATGAAATCCTCCTTGATGAAAGATTACTTACCAGATTTAGAGAGACTTTTGATGTATCTAAAACAACTCCATATTGAGTTTCCAACGTATAAACGATGTACCACTTGATTCGCTTTTCAGTCACAATGTGGTCTTCAGTTAAGAGTTCCTTAGAACAAAAGTCAGCAATGCGATCTGACCAGAGTTTTTCAACTGAACATTCATTTAATTTCATATCAGCAGCTTTTGAAATACTAGTTTGCCTGATTCAAGTGCAAGATTGTGAAACTTGACAAAATCAGAAACAGATTTAGTTTTCCTGAGCTTTTTTACTTCGTCTTTTGGTATCGCAATTTCATGACACACAAGGTTAACAGTTAACATTTTTAATCCCATAGTCAATGTAGTCAAACTTTACAGTTTCAAGGAAAAGAACCTTGGACTGTGCCGTTTCTCTCGTAAAACCGCACATCACTTCCTATAATGGGTATTATGTTAAATAAGAGATACGGTCATTTTATAACCAAGTAAGGTTATTTCTTAACCATTCTTAATCTGTACGTCTGCCCTATTTTGACTCGCTAGATGCTTGATTAGATATTGTAGCTTTGTGAACACTTTCTACGGTTCTAAACAACGAGTTATTTATGGGTACTTATACTAAACAAATATCTTCATACAAGGTGAATCTTGTAGCTCATGAGCTTCAGTTATCTGACGCTGAACGACAAGAACTCAAATCTATTCTTGATTTTAATCTGTTTCATAACTTAGCACTGGAACACGGATTCCGCCACATTTCTGCATCTCATGAAATAAATTTAAACGAATATTCACTTGAAAAACTCTGGTCTGATCGCTTTTCTGATTTTTGCTCAAAGGAACTCTTAACTGAAGACCACATTGTGACTGAAAAAAGAGTCAAATGGTACTTCGTTTACACGTTAGAAACTGAATCAGGCGTTGTATTGGACACATCAAAGGTATCTCTGAATCATCTAATAAGTGATCTTTCATTAAGGAGGAATTCATGAAAACTCTTGCTATTACAAATCAAAAAGGTGGCGTTGGTAAAACTACGTTGGTCGTAAATTTAGCTCAGTTTACTGCTATCCAACATGATAAAAAGGTAGCTGTTATAGATCTTGATACTCAAGGAAATGCTTCATGGACTCTAGCTTCTGATATTGTTGCGAATGTTGGTGATATCTTTTTCGATAACAACGATAACAAGATTGAATTCAATGCTACAAGGAAGCTTAACGTAATTTCTTCTGATTTCAGGCTTGCAAACATTGAAAAAATCGATGTTGTAGATATTGCAGACAAACTTAGCAAGATTAAAGCCAGATTATCTGAGCAAGGAGTCGATTTCTTTATTATAGATACGCCCCCATCTATGGGTAACGCTTTAGTTAGCACACTATTAGTTACCGATTATGTTCTTTGTCCGATTGAGCTGGAAGCTTATTCACTTCAAGGTGTTAAGAAGATGAGAACTGTTATCGGCAATGTAAAGACTCGCAATACAGCTCTCACTGAATTAGGGTTATTGCCATCTCGTGTAGATAACAGAAATCATAACCACCGTAAGCAATTAGTTGAAATACAGCAGGCTTTTCCTGAACTTGTATGTCCTTATTCAGTATTTCAAAGAGCAAGCATAGCTGATGCTGTTTCTGACAGGAGTTGGATAGGCTACAACAAGAAATCTAGTGCAAAGAGAGCAACAACAGAACTCGCCAGCTTAACTAACTGGGTATTGAATAAGATTGAACTGATACAGGAGGATTAATAATGATTGATTTTAATGATTTGGGAAGTCTTTCAAATCCCAACGCAAATACTGGTGCTATGGAAATTGATATCAATCTGATTGATGAAGATCCTAATCAGCCAAGAACCATATTTGATGATGATACTCTTTTAGAGCTTGCTGAAACAATAAAAGATCGTGGCGTAAAATCTCCAATTTCAGTTCATCGAATTGATAATGGCAGATACATGGTCAATCATGGAGCAAGACGGTTAAGAGCCAGTAAACTTGCAGGAAAAACAACAATTCCAGCTTTTATTGACAATGACTACAGTAAGATCGATCAAATTATTGAAAATATCCAAAGAGATAATCTTTCACCTATGGATATAGCAAAATTCATTCAATCTGAAAAGGATCGTGGATTAAAACAATGTGAAATTGCAAATGAACTAGGGAAGAAAGATTCATGGGTATGTGTCATGTATTCTCTGCTTAGCCTCTGCCCGACAATTAAAAAATTATATGAGCAAAATAGATTCGACAGTGCTACTTCAGCAGTGGAACTGAACAGATTGTATCTAAAGTATCAGAATGAAGTAGAAGCTTTTATTCAAGATATCAATGATGATTCTGATGCGATCACTGTGCGTGACGTAAGAAAACTGAAACAAGCCATTAAGGATTGCAATTCTTTAATGAAAGATTCTGCATTGGACAAGCTTCAAGTGCCTAATGGTAGTCAAGAAGTCGAAGATAAATCCTCAGAATCTGAAAATAAACCTGAACAAGATTTTAATAACAAAAAAAATACGGATACGGAGGTAATTAACGAAGTAGGTAGTACAACGTCTAATAATAATAATGATGAAGATACCTTTAAAAGTCTGGATGCTTTGGATGATAGTCAGGATTGTGCTGATGAATGTCCTAAAAAACAGATATTTAAGACGGTTAAAGAAATTCATTGTAAATGTGATACTTATGGCTCGGTTTCAGTTGTCTTTCGAAAAGCTGAACAGGAAGGTTTTATAGTTATCCTTACGGATGATGGAGTAAAAGAAATCGCAGCTCATGAATTAAATATTGAATCTATAGTTTTTTAATCAGAAATTAGAATTATCCAAAATGCAACAAGTTCATAATATAAGTATAGCTCCTTTTGCGGAGTATGTACCTTTTACTAATTTCTACAAGGATAGGCAGGCTAAAGCTTGCCTTGTAAAAGGTTGGAAATCGTTAGATAGTGTTAATGCTAAATTTACAATAGAAGATTGTCCAAATAATACATGGATTCAACGTAGATTAAGAGTTACTGATAATGCAGGAAATTATCAGTATTGTGGATTAATCGTTGTAGATGTTGATGATTCCAAATGGTTTGAGATTGTTTTCAATAAGATTAAAGAAGAGCAAATTAAATGCCAAATCAGAAGAACTAAGAGAGGCGGTCATTTAATTTTTCGATTTGTTCCAAATCATTTTAATGCTGCTACTTCTGATTATTTGTTCAATCTTAATATACCTGAACCATCAGAAAGTACGCACCAGACAACGCCTTTTATAACCGATCCTATAGTTGACTACAAGTTTACAGAAATTGTAAGACACATTGTCAATGTGAAAGGTGATTATGTTGGGAGAGTAAGTGATCGATTCGATCATGTGGTACTGCGAGATATATGCTACGATGAACACTATTCAGAAATTGAACAATTAAAAAGAAATAAAGCAGAACAACTTCCTGAGTGGTTTCCTGCATACGACGATATTCCAGATTGGTTAATCCCAAATAAAAGCGAAGAAGGAATCATACCAATGGATATAATGTTTCGAAAAGAAGTTGTAGAAATGGTTGGGTTATCTGATAGCTACACAAACGAAAAACAACAATTAGACATAGCTCAGTTCATGAGATGTTTGAATTCAGTTTTTACATACAAGTTAGTTGTTAATAGCAATAAAGATCGGGAGCTGTATATATACGATGAAGGATTTTATCAACTAATTTCAGAGCAGGATTTTATAAGCATAATCACATCAATCCTACTTAATTTGGACATATCTAAGTACAAGGATTGTTCAGGATACGCAAAAAGTATTTGTGAGCAATTTATAAACCATACACGAACTAGCTATATATGTAATTATACAGATATGAATGCCGATGAAAATATCGTCAATTTCAAAAATGGGGTTCTGGATCTTAGAACAGGTGAACTCAAATTACACTCACCAAGATATTTAAGTTCAATACAGATTCCCTGCAAGTGGGATACAAGTTCAGATACTCCTGAGCCAGAAGTATTTATGAAATACATACACCAATTAACTGATGGATTGCCAGATCAGCAACAAATTATCAGCATGATTCTGCAATATTGTGGATGTTGTATTTCCAATGTACCAGTATATCGAACTAAGGGTGCTTTGATATTTCAGGGTAAGTCAAATGCAGGAAAATCTCAAATTTTTAATATGATGTTTGATCTTCTGGGTAACAGGAATAGTATGCCATCAGATTTACAAGTATTATCAACTAACAGATTTGCATCATCAAATATTTATGGCAAACGATTAACAGGTCATTCAGATCTTCAGCACAACACTAGCATAGAATCGGCAGGTATCTTTAGACAGCTAACGAGTGGCGATATTATTTACGCTGAAGAAAAATATAAAGGCACATACAATTTTAAATTTTCTGGAGGTTTGATTTACTGTTGCAATGAGCTTCCAAGATTTAAGGACGAAGATCAAGCTCTTTACAATCGTCTCTATATTGTTTCGTGTAATAACGAAATTCCTGAAAAGGATCGAGATCCTGAGCTACTAAAGAAATTCCAAAATGAGTATCCTCAAATTATTAAATTGATGCTTAGAGAATTGATTAAGCTAAAGAATAATGACTGGGTACTGTATTCAGGAGGTACAGTAAGTGAGCAACGTGATAACTATGAAGTCGAAAAAGATAACATTATGGAATTCATTGAAATTGCAGTAGCTGAAGATAATGAAGGCTTTCAGACAAAGCAGACAATTCAGTTCTGGTACGATGCGTACATCAGTTTTTGTAGAGAATATAGGTATTCAGGCATACAAATTCTAAGAAAGCGGAATTTTCAAATGAGATTTGAACGCTTAACTCATTGCCAAAGAACAAGAATCAATAATCATAGATGTTATGATGTGTATCCAACAATAGCTGCAATGAAGCTGAAAGAAAAAATGCTATAACGAATCAATCAAAAAAAACAAAAGGAACCAGTTGCAACAAGACTAGTTCCTTTTTTTTTAGAAAAATCCAACAAGTATTCTACTTAAATGAGTATAAATAATCAATCAAAAATGTACTTTTTTTACTAACAATCATTTTTTATCAAATCATATTTATCTGATGTTTATTCAGTTTACATCAAAAGTGGCAGTAAAACGCATGAAAGTGGCAGTAAAACGCATGAAAGTGGCAGTAAAACGCATGAAAGTGGCAGTAAAACGCATGAAAGTGGCAGTAAAAATTCCTTAAATATCAAAGAGTTATAATATATATTTGCCACTTTTGCCACTTTTAAAACAACAAAGTATTATAGTAATTAAGTATCTATATAAAAAGTTTTTAAAATAGTGGCAAAAGTGGCAAAAGTGGCAAACTTTAATAAAAATCCCTTAAAAATCAAAGAGTTATTTCTGCCACTTTTGTACTTTAAAAGTGGCAGTAAAACGCATGAAAGTGGCAAAAAGAAGGCGTGATAATTCACGCCAAAAAGTTAGACAAATCAATTTTTAGTGTTTAATCAAGAATACTAAGGCTGCCACCATTATAGTAATTATAGCTCCAAAGCCTAAACCTCCTAGAAAGAAGAGAGTATTTTTCATTTTCTGATCAGTTCCCTTCTCTACCCTATTAGTTTGAACTTTTACCGCCTGTTCGAGCTTTGCGGTTTCAGAATTGAAACGGTTTGAAATCTTTTCAAGAGCTTTATTTACACCAGTTAGCACAGCTTTGTTTGCATCTTGCCGGGTTTTTTCTGTATCTTCTAAAAGTTTGATACTAGACAGATCAAGAATGGTTTTTGTAACATCCTGAATAGCAGCATCCATATTTTGAGAAAAATTATCTGTAATTTCTTTTATTACTTGTATATCTTGTTGCCTACGTTCTTCTAATCCTATAAGAGAAGCTTTAAAATCCTCAAGTATTTGAGATTGAAGATACCATGCAACGAGTGAAGGATCATCACTTTGTAGGACAACATTAAACTTATTTTGAAGATCGACTAAGAGATCTTCTTTTTCTTTAGTTGTTATCATGATAAATCCTTAAAGCCCGGCTTGCTGGATAGCGTCATAAAACTTCTTCTGCATGGTATTGATACGGTGTTTAGCCATTAGTCGAATAGAAGCATCTTGCCTTGAGTCATCAAATGTCTGTCCTGTTTTTAAAAGCAATTCTAAATCCTTTCCGTATAGTTGTTTATCTAAGTATGGTAAATAGACTTTGTAGTCAATGAAATTCTTAACACTCTCATAAATATCTAATTCAGTAAAGGATTTGCCTTTCCATTCAATCGAGCCGTTGTATGAATTAAACCAAATCGCTATGCGAGGACGGAATTCTGAATTGCCGAAGGTGCTAAGCAAACCCATTACGCCTTGCAAAGTGTCATTTGAATCTGAACCTCCACTTAAAATTGTGTGAAAGAAAGGCATACAATCGTTCTCAAGTAAATACTGTACAAGTTCACAGTCTTTAATATACTTATTCAGTGGAATGAAGGTAGAGGCTCCTGAATCAATTACGATAGAGTCACAGTCTGTGTTAAATATCTGTTCAACCATAACATCAAACTGTGAAGCATCAATTATTTGTTCTTGTAATAACGAAATGATTTTTACATCAAATGATTTAAATCTATAAAAAGATCTGTTTACTGCATCAGTATCAATACATAATACTTTTCTATCTTGAGATTTAAGATATTGTGTAAGCAAAACAGAAACCAAAGTTTTACCTACACCGCCCTTTCCCTGCATTATAAAGTGAACATCTTTCATATTATTTTCCTATCCATTCATCTATGTATTTTGTAGAATCACCATCCCAATTATCGAAATTGGGAAATTTAAACTGTTTTTTTTCTGTATTTTCAGATTGCGATTTATCTGTTTTTGTAATCACATCTTTTTTAGGAATGTTATTCTTAACTGCATTAGTAGAAGTTTTGCTTTTCGATATCTGTACTTGTTTAGTGAGTGTTGTATCAGAATTGATACTACCATTTTGAGAAGCAAAAGATTCAATCCGCCATTGCTCAACAGAATCAGCATTTATAATTTTCTTTCTTATTAACCTGCTAAAAGTTACATACGGCATAGAGACAGCCTGATGTTTTTTTAGCGTGTCATACAGATATGAGATTTCCAATCCATACTTTAAGCCTTCAAGAATAAAATTCTTACATGAGAGAATCTGGATTAAATATAATCTTCGTTTTTCTCTTTTATTTTTAGCTTCAGTATTTTGAGTTGCAGCAATGCAATCTTCGATTTTTAGATTAATTTCAAAAGACATACTTAAATCTCAAATCATATATCGTAAGAGCATGATATAAGGTTATTGTGAAGTAATCAAGAGTAATAAACTATAATAGTATGTAATAATCATTGATATATTACGGATTATCATTGATAATGTTTGATACAATTTGATATGTATCAACAATGAATAATATACATTTTTATAATTTAATATATAAAAATATAAAGTAATATACTTTGACATAAAGTGATAATCATTATCATAAGAAAGTGAGGGCAAGATAGGTGTTTGTGTTGCACTTTTACAAACAAACACGATTCATTTTATTCGCAACCTACGGTTGCTCAACATGAAGAATCTTGCTCTGCGAGGCTGAATCTAATGAAAACAATTATTCATAACTTAAAAAGTCGGTTAAGTAATTCTGAACTACAAAGACATAAAGATATTGTGAAGTCATTGAACATATCTTCACAGAAGTATCTATACCTTCATGTACTCAACTACCAACCAAAAACTGATCCTCGTCTTTCTCTTGTTCAGGACTTGCTAAAGTACGTGGATAAGGCAAATGAGATCGTCCGAAAGATGAAACTATACATCGAAACTGATCCATTTGCCCCACCTCCAGAAGTTAAATACTGGTCAGCTGATACTGTAGCTGTTTTTCATCAGAGACTTAATGATCTTCTCACTAAAGATATCCATCCCAGACTGGAGGATATTTTTACTAAAGATCCACACACAAAACTCATCAGAGAAGAAGTAAGGACTAAAGATTCAGAAAAGTTTACGAAAACTCTCTATATCAGAGTAAAAACAGATGAAAAGGAGTTAATCAGAGCAAATGCTGAAAAATGTAGTCTTTCAGTTTCTAGCTATATTAGGTTGATAGCAACTGGTAGGCAACCACAATCAGTTGATAGTCTTAAAGCCTGTTATGACATGGCTAAAGTAGCAGGAGATTTAGGACGTATCAAAGGAATAATGCACTACTGGATGGGAACAAAATCTAAATTTGAAAATTTACCTCAATTAGCACAGACCTTGATATCAGACAACGCAAGAGAGGCTCTTTCAAATAAAATTATTGCCTCGAAGATAATGCAACAATTCTCGTACATTATGAGTTAACTATATGCTTACAAAAGAAATCAAAATGACCGATACCGGGAAGAGCAGCTTTGAGCGTCTGACAGATTACATAACAAATGATCAAGGTAATGAACTTAGAATTCAGGATGTAAATATAACTAATTGCCGTTCTGTTGATATAAAAGATGCTGTTCGTGAAATACAGACTGTTCAGCTACGAAACAAAAGAACTACAAAAGATAAAACACTTCACGTTCTTTTAAGTTTTAGAGCCAGTGATGAAGTTAATCTCACTCCTGAATTACGACAGAAAATTGAACAGGATTTTTGTGAACAGATCGGGTTTGGTAACCATCAGCGTATCAGTGCTTATCATGGTGATACAGATAATCCGCATATACATATCGCTATAAACAGAATAGATCCTGAAACATTCTCTATAAATAATCCAAAAGGATTATGGACAAAAATGGCGAAAGCTGCAGAGGCAATCGAAAAGAAATATCAGATTAGTATGCTCAATCACCGGGGAGAAAAAACACACAGCGAAAACCTTGTAAATGACGCTGAAGCCATGAGCAACGAGCAAACATTGTGTTCGTACATCAAGAGTATAGAAGCACTGAAGATAGCTCAATCATGGGCAGAATTTCACAAGATTTGCAGGGATCATAACATCACGGTTAAGTTGAGAGGAAACGGTCTTATCTTCACTGACGGGAAAATTTTCGTTAAGGCTTCAACCATAGATCGCAATTTTTCAAAAGGAAAACTGGAAAAACTGTATGGAAAATTTATAGATGATGAACAATCTTCAGAATTTGAACAGTCACAAAATGATATTTCAAGTTCAAATAATTTGAATCAAGAATCAAGTCAAGATGATCAACCTTATGTAAACAATACATATAAAAAAGGTAAACCAAAAGAATCATTCTTTACCTATGAACAAAAGAAACTCTATGACGAGTTTGTGATCCAGAAGGAGCAAGTCAGCTACCAGAAGAAAAAAGAACTCTACTTCAGTGAAACTAGGGAGCAGCTTCGCAGACTTGTTAAGAAACGTGAAAAAGAATTCAATTTGATACGCAACAGTCGTATGCCTTCTTCAGTTAAAAGGTATATGTATCAAAAACTGAACAGCCAGATAGCAAAAGATCGGGAGATGTTTATATACGCTGAGCGATATATGCTTAGAAAACTCCGTGAACAAGGCACATGGAAAGGCTTTTTACATACAAAAGCTTTGGAAGGTAATCAGACTGCTATAGAGCTGCTTGAAAGTAAAAAACAGCAGAAGTACAACGCTGAAAAGCTTCAGGAATTAGAAGGACGTTTGAAAAAGACTTCTGATCCTGTCTATGTAACTAAAAGCGGAACAAGGATTTACCGCACTAAAAAACACTATATTCACATATCAAAAGACAGGGTAAAAATTCAGGAAATCGAATCAGAAAAGAGAAATCTTCAAACTATCAACTGGAAACAAGGTTTTTCAGGAATCAACTTTGTTGATTTAATCAAAAATGATCCTGAAGTAGATCGCCTGATGAAAGAAGAAAAAAATAAAAATCAGAGAGAAATACAAAGACAGGCAGAAATTCAGCACCAGACACTTATGGCAAGAGTTATGGCTGCAAGGGAATTTGAGCAACGCAAGAAAGTCGAAGCATCAGAAAAAATCAAACGCAACATTAAGAGGAGTAGATAAATGGCTGAAGATGTAAATGATGAAACAGATTTTAGTGATGATTTTAAGTCTCTGGATGAATTATCAGAAGTCATAACAGAGAATGATCAGACCTTAGTTCAGGAGACAACAGATCATAATAATCAGGAGAAAACTGTTTCTCCCTACCCTGCCGCACTTGACGTTTGTCCAAGACGGTTTACTCCACCGGAATATGTTGCTTGCCGGGGATGCCCTAAATCGAAGTGGTACGGTAATAATTCGTATTTGAAATGCTGGTGCAAAGAGATGTTTAAGATTGTCTATGAGAATGACTCACCGAGTGATGCTATCACATACTGCGACCGAAACAATGAGATTGTTTAAAGGAAGATAAAAAAATGAGCAAGAAAATAGATCCTGAGTATGACAACAGAGTCGGACCCGAAAGATTTGAAACGAAGACGAAACCTAAATACGTTGCACTCAAGCTTTTTGCTTTACTTTTCTGTTCATTTATGGGTTTATGGTCTGCAACTCAGTTTCTTGCATACACTTTTGGATATCAGGATGCTTTAGGTACAAATATAGAGCATATCTATATGCCGTGGGCGATGATTGAATGGGAACTGAACTGGCATGAACAATACCCGGAAGTTTTTGAACAGGCTGAATATATTGTTATGGGCGGAGTGTTTGCCGGATTTCTAATTATCATCATTGGTACTCTCATAGCTGAAGGAAAACTAAAAGGTAGCAAGTACCTTCATGGTTCTGCCCGGTGGTCAAATGAAAAAGATATTATTGACGCAGGATTGATACAGGTTAAAAAAGGATTATCAGGGACATTAAAATATGAAAAGCCTGATATCCATGATCCTGTTGTTTACGTTGGAGCATTTAGAGACAAACACAACAAATTTCACTACCTTACACACTCAGGACCCGAACATATTCTATGTTTTGCTCCTACTCGATCCGGTAAAGGTGTAGGTCTGGTAGTGCCTACTATGCTCTCATGGGGACATTCAGTAGTATTAAATGATATTAAAGGTGAACTGTGGGCTTTGACAGCAGGATACCGTCAAAAGGTCCTGGGAGGCAAATGTATAAGACTGGAATTTGCAGCCCAGGGATCTGCTCACTGGAATCCGTTAGATGAGATCCGTGTTGGTACAGAGTATGAAATCGGTGATGTTCAGAATCTTGCTCAGATGATTGTTGATCCAGATGGTAAGGGGTTGGATGGTCACGATGGTCACTGGAAGAAAACAGCTTTTGCACTTTACACCGGGTTAATACTGTTTGTTATATACAAAGCAAAGGAAGTTCAGAAGAAGAAAAATCCAACTCCTGAAGATATGAAATACAGTAGGGCTAATTTGGCAACTATTGATTATCTGCTGGCAAACAGTCAGGAAATTAAAGGACTCTGGACTGAGATGGCAAGTCATGAAAATGAAACTATTCGTGCTGCTGGTAAAGACATGAAAGATCGCCCGGATGATGAAGCTGGATCTGTTCTTTCAACAGTAAAATCAAATTTATCTCTATATCGTGATCCGATAGTTGCAGAAAATGTATCTTATTCAGATTTTTCAATCAGAGATTTAATGAACTGCAAAATTCCTGTAAGTCTGTATCTCATAAGTCAGCCTTCAGATAAGGGTCGTATCAGACCGATACTGCGTATATTTATCTGTATGTGTATGCGTCTTCTGGTTAACAAAATGAAATTTGATAAAGGCAAGACAGTTAAGATTTATACTCACAGACTCCTTATGATGATGGATGAATTTCCTGCTCTGGGAAAGATGGAAATTGTGCAGGAATCTTTAGCGTTCGTAGCCGGATACGGTATCAAATGCTACCTAATTACTCAGGATTTAGGTCAGCTCTATTCAGCATACGGTAAGGATGAATCTATATCATCAAACTGCCATATTCAAAACTGCTTCCCTGCAATCAAAGAAGATACCTGTGAATATATTTCAAAAATGACTGGTGAAACAACAGTTGTCAGAGAAATAAAAACTCGTAATGGGTCAGGTCTTAAAGCAAGTTATACATATTCTGTTCAGGAAACAATAAGGAGGCTTCTTACTCCGGGCGAAGTTAAATCGTTGCCGGGTGCGGTTAAAACTCCTGACGGAATGATCAAGAAAGCAGGAAAAATGCTGATTTTTTCTGCAGGACATCCTCCTATTTTTGGAGAACAACCTCTATATTTTAAAGATCCTGTTTTCAGTGAGCGTTCCGCTATTGATGCTCCTAAAAACTCAGATGTGATAACTGATTTTGATCGTGTATTCAGAGATGAAGATGGAAACCCGACTATTGCCCCAAACTCAAAGGTTTCAGAGGAAGAATTGATCGATTCAATCAGCGAAGCTGCTCTCATTGATAGTGATGTGCAAGCAGAAGGAACGAACGCAGATATAGAAATTACAGAAGAATCAGATTCTGAAAAAATCGAAAAGATTACCTCTTTGGATAACGAGAACTCAGATGAACAGGAAGATAAACAGAATTTAGCAAAAAAGAATAAATCGACAATCAATAAAATTGCTTGTTCAATTATTTTTCTGATTATCTCTGTTCAGTTATGGCTATGCTGTGACAGTAACATTGTCATGAATTATACAGACTCAATGCCTGTGGGAATCTGGTACAAAACTGATAAACCATGCTGCGACATTGATGATGTTGTTCTGCTCGATACTAAACTTTTATCCAAAAAACGAGGTAGAGAATTTAATCAGGGAATTGAGTACGGTTATTTTGATGCCAGTACATCATTGATGAAGCGTATCAAAGGTCTTGCAGGTGATGTAGCCGATTTAACATCAGAAGGTATTTATATCAATGGCAAACTGATTCCTGATACCAAACCCAGAACAAAAGACAGTTTAGGCAGAATAATCACAAGTTCTGTTCTTCATAACAGAACATTAAAGCAGAATGAACTCATTGTAGCCGGGGAAAACATCAAAAGCTTTGATTCAAGATATTTCGGCATTGTCCATAGGGACGAGATTTTAACTGCTGTTGTTCCACTGATAACATTTTAAGGAGAAATGATGAAACATTACGTTTATGTTGATACTGAAACAACAGGTCTTCAGGCTGATGATGAATTGCTGAGCGTTTCCGTTCTGGACGATAATCAGACCTGTCTTTTTCATTCGTTGATTAAACCTGAAACCAAAACAGAATGGACAGAAGCCATGAAAATTAACGGTATTTCTCCGGCTATGGTAAAAAATGCACCACGCTTTTCTGCTGTTAAAGAGCATTTAAAAGATATATTCAGGGATAAGGATGTTGTTGCTTATAACATGGCTTTTGACTCCCGTTTCCTTGACGATACCTTGTCAGGTGCATCATCACTTAACTGCTGTATGGAAGCTTATGCTGAATATATCCGAGAACCAGATACTAAACACGGTAATGTTTGGAAGTGGCATAAGCTGATAAATGCTACCGAGCATTGTGATCCTGACTTTAAATTCAAAGCTCATGACAGCCTTGAAGATTGCAAGGCTACAAGAG
>JAEEGK010012000.1_pt1 | contig 19741 bp, 18 predicted proteins | sample 8958771 | NCBI WGS metagenome assembly JAEEGK01 (sample SAMN16246547, study PRJNA631951) | gut metagenome | biome: gut microbiome; feature: rumen; material: SC-attached | host: Bos | place: Iran: Karaj | collected 2018-10
TTCGGACAATAATAGAACGCATCATATCCTATATAGGTCACACCACTGCCGATGGTGACGGTCGTCAGGTCAGTGCAATTATAAAAGGCTTGATTGCCTATACCCGTCACACCATCCTCGATAATGACAGTTTCAATCTCTTTCACATAACTATCCCATGGCCGTTCGGAAGGATAGTTATAATCCGTCATGGCACCCGTGCCACTGATGGTGAGGGTGTGAGTAGACTCCACGTAGGAGTAAGAAACATCAGTTCCGCACGACCCACTGTCGTCCGCCCACGCGCCCGTCACTGCCGTCAGCAGGAGGGCAAAAGTTAAGAGTAATTTAATTCTCATATTTGTGTTTAATTTAATGGTTATTCGTTTACACGATGCAAAGTTAGTGCAAACCGAGCAAAAAACAAAATAAATGCATTTATTTTTTCTTTCGAGCGGAAGTACCTTCGACCGAAGGTGCAAAGGTACTATTCATGAAGGTCATGACCACTTGCAAATTTTTTCGATGCAAAAGTTTGGTGAATTGATAAATAGTCCATACCTTTGCCCCGTAAATAGAGCGCATGAGGCAATGGCAATGGAGACGCTGAAGGAACGGACGGCACGGGGACTCTTCTGGGGAGTCCTGAACAGTGGTGCGACGCAGGTGCTGAATGTCGTGATCGGCATTCTGCTGGGACGTATGATAGCCCCGGCGGAGTGGGCGCCCATCGGTATGATCGCCATCTTCTCCGCCATAGCAGGAAACCTGCAGTCGAGTGGGTTCTCCACAGCCATCGTGAACATGAAGGAGCCGACGGACAACGACTACAATGCCGTGTTCTGGTTTAATATCCTTGCCAGCATCTGTCTCTATCTGGTGTTATTTGCCGTTGCCCCCTGGATCGCCCTGTTCTTCGAGCAGCCCTGTCTGACAGCCCTGTCACGTTTTATCTTCCTCGCTTTCCTCCTCTCGTCGTTTGGTATCTCGACGAACGCCTATATGACGAAGCACATGATGAATCGGGAGATTACCATTGTCAACAGTTGTGCGCTGGTGTGCTCAGGTATTGTCGCCGTCACCCTTGCCTTCAACGGGTTCTCCTACTGGAGTCTGGCGTGGCAGCAGGTGGTGAACGCCCTGATACTCGTCATCGGACGTTTCTTCTTCGTCCCCTGGCGACCCTCGTTGTCGATAGACTTCACCCCGATCCGCCGTACCTGGAGGTTTGCCATGAACATCCTTGTCACGATGGTGATCAACACCCTCAACAACAACATCCTGACCTTTATCTTCGGAAAGTTGTTTGCGAGGACCCCACAGGTGGTCGGTAACTTCTTCCAGGCATTCAAATGGAACACGATGGCGTACCAGTTGGTCAGTGGCAGTATCGAGCAGGTGGCGCAACCGGTACTGGTGGAGGTGAGAGGCGAGCGGTCAGCGGCAAGTGATGAGCACAATATCAACGAGCAGGAGACACGAGTGTTCCGTAAGATGCTGCGCTTCACAGCCTTCCTCGCTTTCCCCGCTATGTTCGGGCTCTCCTTGGTGGCACATGAGTTCATTGTCTCGACCATCGGTCCCAAGTGGGAGGCATGTGTCCCCATCCTGCGTATCCTTTGTGTTGGAGGAGCCTTCATGCCCTTCTACTCCCTCTATAAGAACCTGATCATCAGTCAGGGGCGCAGTGATATCAACATGTGGTTGAATATCTCGCAGGTCATCTTGCAGATGGTCCTCATCTTCCTCACCTACCAGCAAGGAATCCTCGTGGTGGTGGGAGCCTTTACCCTGCTGAACATCGTATGGCTGTTCGTATGGCAGGGATATGCCAATAAGTTGATAGGCGTGCGTCTGTGGGATGTCTGCAAGGACACCGTCCCCTTTGCCCTGATCAGTGCCGCCCTCATGGTAGGAATATGGTTCCTCACGACGGGTGTCACGAGTCATCTGCTGTTGCTCCTGGTGCGTGTCACCATTGCCGTCCTCGCCTATGCCGTCGTCATGAAGTTGCTGAAGGTGAAGATGATGGATGACTGTATACAATTCATAAAATGTAAAAATGCAAAAACGCAAAAATGCAAAAATAAAGTGTGATGAGATACCCTGCAGAAAATGATGTCGCCGTGCTGTTGATATTCTTCACCCGGCAAGAGACGCTGAAGCGAACCTTCGAGGCGATCAGGAAGGCTCGTCCCTCCCGTCTGTATCTTTATCAGGACGGACCCCGTAACGAGGTGGAGGCACAGAAGATAGAAGCCGCCAAGCGGATCGTCGCCGACGAGGAGATCGACTGGGAGTGTGAGGTGCGGCGTAACTACCATACGGAGAACAGCGGTGCGTGGGCTTCCAACTACCAGGCGCAGCGATGGGCGTTCTCCCTGCATGACAAGTGTATCGTCATCGAGGACGACTCCACCCCTGCCGTGTCGTTCATCCGTTTCTGCACGGAGATGCTCAACCGCTATGAGCACGACGAGCGTGTCACCATGATAGCAGGCTATAACCACGAGGAACGGACAGACGCTCCTTACGACTACCTGTTTACCTCCGTCTTCTCCATCTGGGGATGGGCATCATGGGGTAGGGTCGTCAACCAGTGGGACGACCGTTATCAGGTGGTGGACAGTGATTTCGACATGCGTCAGTTGGAGGCACTCGTCAAGGCACATGGTGACCGGGAGGAGATGGTCAAGAAGCTCCGTAAGCACAAGGAGTCAGGTGACCCCATCTACGAGACCGTCTATTGGTCCTATAACATGCTGCACTCCGGACTGACCATCGTACCCACCCGTAATATGATACAGAACACCGCCGTGTCAGAGGAGTCAGCACATTTCCAGAGTGCGATGAAGACACTGCCCGGGCGCATGCAGCGGTTGCTGACGATGCCCAGTTATGAGATGGAGTTCCCTTTGCGTCATCCGAAATATGTCATCGAGAATGTGGAATACAAACAACGTGTCTACCGCATCATGGCATGGGGACACCCCTGGGTGAAGATAGGACGCAGCATCGAGGAGCTGTTGCGCAACCTGCGCTACGGTAATTTCAAGGCTGTCTGGAAAGCCCTCGTCTTCAGGGTGAAGAAGAATACCGGACACATCAACTATCAATAGAAAGACTATGGAGATATCAATCATTATACCAGTATATAACAAGACCGCCTATATCGAGAAATGCCTGGCGAGCATCTTCTCACAGAAATTCCCCTCCTTTGAGGTGATCGCCGTCGACGACGGCAGTACCGACGCCTCCGGGAAGATCTGCGACAAATGGGCTGCCGACGAGCCACGCCTGAAAGTGTTCCACACCCCCAATGGTGGTGTGACAGCCGCACGACGCTGTGGGGTGAGGCATGCTGAGGGCAGATATATCATGTTCGTGGATGCCGACGACCTGTTGACAGACGGTGCCCTGTCCATGATGCATCGAGCCATCACACAGTCTGGAGCCGACGAGGTCATCGGTCCGTATATCGACCAATATGGTGTCATCCATGACTCTGGTTTCCGGGAGTGGACCATCTGCGAGCCACTCGTCCGTGACCTGCTCGCCACCAGGAACTCCTTCTGTGTGCTGTGGGGTATCATCTTCAAAAAAGAACTCCTTGACGGGTGTCTGGGAGCTCCCAGGGAGATCGTGGAGCGTGAGGACTCGCTCATGCAGATCAAATGTCTCATGAAAGGACCGAAGGTCTATTTCATCGACAAGCCTGCCTACCTGCATTATGAGGATATCCCCAACAACAGGATAGAGGACCTGCACATGATACGGATCTATGACGAGGAGCTGCGACAGACGCTACAGCCCCAGTGGAAGCGCTATCGCTCCGCTTTCATAGGACATCAGATCAAGATCTATGAGAAATTCATCGACAACAGACAGTTTCATGTCCTCAAGGAGTACTATCGTCCCCTGCGCAGACAGTTAGACAGTTCGATACCCCTTGCCGACCGGGTGGCACTCTTGTTACCCCCGCGTCTCAGCTATTTCCTCGTGCATTACTATAAAAAATGGCGGAAACGCTCATCCTAACAGGTAACCTACCAACAGGACACCGTTGTAGAGCCACAGGAAGACGGTGAGGAGAAGGAGGATGTAAGAGGTAAGACGTCTGAGGTGAGGAGACTTGAGTAGGAAAGCGATGCCGACGGGCAGTACGAAAGCCCAATGGGACGCCATGATATACACCTCGTTCAGTCCAAAGCCCAATACCAGATGGATGATCATATCGAAGGCGAAACCAGCCATCGCCATCCACATGAAACGACTCTTACGACCCAGCCATAAGCCCGTAAGCCATAACAAGACGATCACGCCCTCCACGGCATAGCATATCCACCAGCGATAACGCACGATCATAGGACGGCTCCCCATGGTGTCCTCCAGCAGATGGTCCTGGTGCAGCATCAACGACTCCCCGAACAGGTTCTCCACCATCGAGTCCCAACGCGGGCTCGTCACATCCGTCCATCGCATAAAGACATTCTTACTCTGGATGGGCAACCCCTTGTGCATACTCTCCCAACGTGCCTTCGCCTCCTTATGGAGCCGCTGTTGGTATTGTTTTTCGAAGACTCGTTGCTTCTCCTCGGGACTCATGATGGAGGTGGTGTCCATAAACTCCTGGTACGCTTGTTCTCTCGCCACCCTTGCCTTCTCCTGTTGCGCGATCCGTTGTGCCTTCTCCTTCGGGACGATATAGGTTTGGTTCTCCCAGACGGCAAACAGCCACAGCAGTGCGGCAGGCAGGATGACAGCCAATAGCAGGTATTTCGGACGGAAGAAACGCTTGCCGTTGACAAAGAGGGCGTCGATGAGTATTTTCACACCATTGCTCAACGTGACACCTGCTGTGACCACAAACAACACGAGGGTCTGCAGGATGGTCATCTCCCTGCCTTCCCGCATCCATCTGCCTGCGATATAAAGTGTCAGCAACAGCAGGAACATCGATAGGGTGAAATGATCGGCGACAATACTCGCCACCATGATATGGGCAAAACCATAGAAGAAGGCTGTGAGGAGGATGGCGTCATCCCGTCTCACACCTATGATATCCTTGAAGATACGATACAGGAAGACCACTGAATAGCTATTGCACACCAACAAGAGCGCCGCCAGGAGAAACTGTACGAGGTTATAGCCTGTCAGTGCGATGAGTCCGTTATTCAACAGGAACAAGGGATAGACCATCCAGGCGAGCAAGGGGTGACGGAACACCTGGTAGGTGACGTCCCAATGGGTCACGACGGCATAGGTGATAGGGTCGTAGCCTGACATGTGGAAATGACTGTAGAAGACACCACCGTTATCAATAGACTCTTGTAGGAAAGAGTCACTGAAACAATAGATGCAGCAAGCATGCAGGAAACCACTGACGAGGACGAAGGCAAGGACCAGCCAACGCTCCTCTTTCTGTATACGGAAGATACTCCATAGATTACTCATACCAGAAAGCTATTGACACCGGGGGCTGTTGCATCCATCCGACAATCAGTCCCAGGTTATGGATAAACAAATAAACGGTCAGCAGGATGATGACCACCCTCAGCGTGTCAGCCACTCGCTTCCGGCTTTTAGCCAACAGACAGGCGACAGCGATAGGGAAGACATACACCCAGTGTGCCGACATGATGTAAATCTCGTTAATGGCAAATCCTAAGCCAAGATGCATCAGGGCATCGGGCAGGATACCTAACAGACACATCCATAACAGACGCTCACGCCTTCCGTACCAGATGCCGGCAAGTAGCAGGATGACGAGCAAACCCTCTATGACATAATTGATGACAGCACGATAGGACAGTAATACGGGGCGATAGCTTGTCAGTACGTCGTCCAGCACATACTCCTCATGTAGTATCAGGGACTCCCCGAAGACATTCTCCTTCAACGTCTCCCATCGGGAAGTGGTGTAGTCTGTCCATTTCAGCAGACTGCCCTTGCCTAACGGTTTCCCCTTATGAATGACCCACGGCGCATGCTTGTAACGCTCATGGTCCCTCCGTGCCTTCTGTATCATCTCCGCCTTGTGCTCCTGGAAATATCGCTGCGCCTCCTGTTCCTTGGGAAAGACATAGATACGCTCCTCCAAGACTCCCAAGCCGATAACGAACAACCAACAGACACTTATCACCAGCAGGTAACGCCAACGGAAGAAGCCCTTGCCCCGTGCTATCAGCTCCGCAGCACATACCTTCGCACCATTCGTCAAGGTCACCCCGGCAGTGACCAGCAGCAACAAAGCAGACTTCCATGTGCTCAACAGCCGTCCTTCCTGGTAGGACTTACCCACCAGATAGAGGGACCATAGTATCAAGAACAAGGAGATACCGAAATGATCGGTGGCTATATAGGTCACCAACACATAGGCAAGACTGAAGAAGAACATCACCAATAGGACGGCGTCCCACTTGCTGACACCCACCAGTTCCCGAAGGATACGGTAGAGGATGACGGTCGTACAGAAGGCAAAGAACAGGATGACCGACGCTGCGATATACAAGGTGCCATTGACACCGAACAGGGATATCAGCAACTGGTTCAGTCCGTAGGGAAGCCCCATCAGATAAGGCAGCAGTGGATGACGCAGCACATCATATTTCATCCCCCATTCCGTCAGGACAGAATAGGTGGTGGCGTCAAAGCCTGACACGTGGTAGTTGTAGGACAATAGTTTTCCGTAGTCGTCACAGACCACTGAGAACAGGGCGTCATACTTCATGATGAGCATCCCGTTCAGGATGACCAACAGCAACAGGACGACCAGTCCTAATATCCATTCCTCTCGTCTCAGTCTCATTGCCGGAAAGGTTTAAAATGACACTCGTCAGCGAAGGCAAGCAACTCACGGTCGCCCTTGCTGTCACCATAGGCGGTGAGATGATAGTCCTCCCGATGCGGATACTGCTCCATGATACGGTTCACCTTCTCCTGTCCGTAGCAGTTCTTCGTCTGGAAACGACCCGTCAGTCGTCCGTCCTCCACCTCTATCTGTGTCCCTATCACTTTCACACCAGGGAAGAAAGGTTGTACCCAGTTGTCGATGGACGCACTGACAATCACTACCTCCGCACCAGCAGCCTGCGCCTCCTCTAACGTCCTCACCCCCTCAGGACGCAACAGATGACGATGGGTGTCAGCAAAGCGCCGGCACAGCATATTGAAACGTTCCAACGTCATACCCTTGAAGAAATAGGAGAACACCTTCTGCTTTGCCTGATAGTTGGGATAGAGTCTCAGCTTCATCATCACGATGAGGGGCAGGCGATACAGGAAACCTGCTACGAAGGCAGCCAGTCCCTTGGCGTCAAGGATGAACATCAGCAGGGTGTCCCGACTGGTCAGTGTCCCGTCAAAGTCAAAAGCTACTATCCGTTTCATGGCATCACACGTTTGATGAGTTGATTCAACAGCCACGCAAGGGGTACGGCTGCCGCCAGTGTCAATAGGAAGGTGGGCCAGTAGCCCAGATGATAGGGGGAGATATACACCATCACGAAATGGTGATGGATGAGGTAAAGCTCCAGACTGATCGTCCCCAAAAACGAACAAATGCTGTTCAACCATATAGGAGTGTACAGGAAAAGCTTCGCGAGGAGGATCAGCAGGGAGATGGTCAGTGGGATATAAATCATCCGCTCCGCAAACAGCGGGAAGCGTCCGTGACGCACCTGTTCAAGATAGATACACGCACTTGCCGTTGCCAGGAAGGTCAGTATGAGCAACCCCCACGCACCTTTCTCCATCTTCTTCTCCGTTCTCACCCATTCCCCACAGTTGATACCAAGAAAGAAGATCGGCACACGACTCCAGAATATCTCAATATGTCCTACTGCCTGATGGATGGGGATGACCCATTGCACACAGATACACCATACCAGCATCAGAACAGGCAGCCAACGCCACGAGGGACTCTTCTGTACCAGCCACATATAAGGTGGTGCCCATAGATAGAGCATCATGATGGCTGGGATATACCAGAATGTCAACTCGTCGTGCAACCAGAAATCCCAGTTGATGGTGATGTCGCCTATCAGGTCTACAATACTGCCTGTCTTCCAGTCGAAACGAGGAATGTAATACAGGGACGACATGATAAGCCACGCAGGGAAGATTCGTAACAGACGACGCTTATAGAACTGTTTGAAGGAGGGGGTCTTCACCCATGAGAACCAGAGTCCGAGACCACTGAGGAACAAAAACATGTCGACACCGATATTCCCACAGCGACGTAAACCGAAGAAGGCATCATTGCGGGGCAGCTCCACATGGAAGAGTACGATGAAGAGGATGGCGGCACCCATCAGCTCTCCACGATAGCGGCTCAGGTCTTTCCATGTAATCTCGTTTAAACTCATAGTTTAGGACTTGGTATTTGGTCTATTATTTTCTTCACTGCCCACGAGAGGGCGATGGTAGCGATGACATATAGTATCAGTCCATCGTAGATATCCTGTCGCCAGGCTACAGTGATAAAGATCTTGCGGGCAACGGGATGTGCCACAAACATAGCGGCAGAGATACTACCGAACCAGACACAGAGGCGCAGTAGTTGCTGTGGCATCGTCTTCACGAGAGCGATCGTCCCTATGATAATCACCAAGGGTATCCAGAGCCACGACTGGAAATGGAAGCACATCACGAAGACAAGGAGTGATGTCAAAAGCGTCACGCAAGCCCAAAGCCAACGTGACATAGAGAAATGGATTTTGTCTATAGAACGTCCTACGAGGATTCCTGCTCCAAAAGGTAACATGCCTCCGATGAAGTTATAACGCAGACGGTTCAGGGTGTCTCCATCCGGATCGCAGCATACCTGTAACAACCAACAAACAATGACCACAGCGATAACCACCCAGTTTTTCTGTCGATAAAACAACAGTCGATAGACGATATACAGTTCGATCATCAGTCCGAAGAACCAATAGATACCTGGCCAGATAATCTTATCAGGCTCTGGCAGTACATTGATGTACATCAGCAACTGTGCTATGACATGATCCCAATGGTACTGGAAACGTCCGGGTGTCATCATATCCACGATGATGAAGAGCGTAAAGCCCACTATCAGCATCCGCAACAATTTCAGATAATGGTAACGTATGAAATCTCCCACTCTCCATAACGTTCGCACCCCCTCTCCTTTTGGAGAGGGCTGGGGAGAGACTTCATATTTCATCACCAGTCCGAAACCACTGAGGAAGAGGAAGACAGGTACACCGTAATGTCCGAAATACGATAACAGATGGACGGGCAGTAGTTCGTCAGGATGTGTGATGACCTGCCAGAGTCCCTCATTATGGGAAGTGAAGAACTGATACTCGTTCTCCTGGACGATCTTCCCAATAAAATGACAATAGTTATGCAACATGATGGCAAGGATGGCGATGCCACGCATTGCCGTACACTCGTCCCGTGTCAAAAACTCTTTCCTCATTTCTAATTCCTCATTTCTAATTTGGGCGAAGCCCATTATAGTCCACACTGTTCTTCAATAGTCGGGGACGTTTCTCATTATATGCACTATTCAGTACGTCATAGTCTTTCCGATAGTCCTTGGAATAGATCCCACCCAGATACATCAGCGTATGGGGCAACAGGTCCGTCATATAAGGACGGTGGCGATAACGTCTGACAGCCTCCCATTCACGGGGATGTGTCTGGCGGTACTTCTCTGATGCCCAAATCCAGAACGGAATCTCGAACTCCTCACGAGCAAGACGGTAGTCGATGGTTGCCGAGTGGTTGCGTCCAAAGTAATCTAACGTGTTAAAACACTCCTCACCATGATCTGGCATATAAATGACAATAGCATTCCGCTGTTCGAAACGACGGATGATCTCATCGACAATAGAGTCATTATAGCGTGTCGCATTATCATAGTCGGCATTGATCTGCAGACGCTTCTCCACCAGTTTCTTATCGGGATAGTCGGCAGCGGAGAACATCCTTCTGGTCTTCACAGGGAAACGTCCCCGATAGTCTACATGCTGTCCCATCAAATGGAAGATGGTCAACTGGTGGTCGTGATGTTCCTTCAGGGCATCGTAGTCTTGCAGTACTCCCTCGTCAAAACGATGCAGACGGGTATTACGGGTGTCGAACAACTGTTCACTCAACGAAGGATGGTTCAAGAAGAAACCACCACTGAAGTCATAGACAGCCTCCCCAGCCTTAGGCAGAAACTGATTCGTAAGGAATGTCACATGATACCCTGCCTTACGGAATATCTCGGGGAACATCGGCTGGTCGGTCCAGTCGTCTTGATCACCAATGGCATGAAGGGAGAAGACATACTTAAAGACAAAGCTTGTCAGGTTCCAGGGTGCCACCACATCTGTGAAAGCAATCAGCGTACTATCCTGCATACGTTGTAACTGACGGGGGGTTGTGGGTTTGTCATAGCCATACAACTGGGAACGGTGTTTGTTGAAGCTCTCCCCGATAATCAATACGATCTGTGGACTACGGAAGTCACAACTGTCTACCTGTACCTTCTCCGTCGCTGCCATCAACTGGGTAATCTGATGAGAGGCAAGACGATTGGCATATAAGCTGAACACCATTCGGTGAATGGGGAGGTAGAGATCGGCACATCCTTTGGTCGTCAGTTCATGTTCCACTTCTCCCAAGTTTGACTTTGTCATTAAACGGTGGATAGCTTGTTTGTTGGGAAGACACTGGGTTGTGCAGTAGATGAAAAGTCCCAAGACAATGACTCCCAGTCCTGCCTGCAAATAGGGTATCGCTTGTTGGGGAATACATTGCTCCGTCGATGGATGGTACTTCTTCCACCAAACACTGAGGATCGCCCATAGGATATGTAAACCAGCGATCAGGAAGATCCACCCCGTCTTGGAAGTCAGCAGGTCCCATCCCACATACGAGTTCAGAAACTCACTTGCCTCTTGTCCTGTCGTCTCAAAGAAGAGCATGAGCATCGTGGGGGTCAGTGTTGACTCGAAATGTACATAACAGAACATGTCTATCAGGGCAACGACATAGAGGATAATGGCAAATAAGAGGCGGATCCATTTGCGTATCCTCTGTGGCATCAAGGTAAGGAAGACACAAGTCAGGTATAGGTCGAAGAATAACTCAACGGCGGATAACTCATAAGGTTTCGCTCCTCGCAGATGCAGTCGGATCTCTGTCTGTGTACAGAGGTAACCCAGTGCGAACATGAATACAAAGAATGCCGCATTCACACGTATGGGCTTCCATAGCCACCCTAATATCTGCAAAACTTTTTTCAACTCTTCAATCCTTCATTTCTCCATACAGTCTTTTCACATCCTCTACGATCGCAGCAGGTACTAAGCCCTCAATAGACAGTCCCCGTCTCACTTTCTCCCTAATCTCCGTACTTGACACGGGTAACAATGCCGCTTGTATCGTTCCACCTTGTCCGTCACGAGGATAGACCACCACCTTATAACATCGGAGGATATCTTTCCAATGGTACCATCGTGTAAAACGTTCCCAGTTGTCACCACCTATCAGTAAAGTGAACTCATAGTCGGGATAGTCTTGGCGGAGCCGTTGTAGCGTGGTCCATGTATAAGATGGTTTGGGGAGATGAAACTCATAGTCGCAAGCCTCTATACCTTCCTCATCAGCTAATGCCTTCTTGGCAAGTGCATAACGCGAGGCATCATCCAACAGGTCTGTCGCTTCCCGCTTCAAAGGGTTTTGTGGTGACACCATCAGCCAGACCTCATCTAACTCCGTCTGTCGGAGAATCTCCCTTGCCAGTGCGATATGTCCGCAATGGATGGGATTGAACGAGCCACCGAAGATGCCAACTTTAACCATTAAAAAACCATCATAAAAGATTAAAAAAGGAAATCCCGAACGATACGTAAAGTCTCTTCCTTTGCCTTTTCCAAGTCGTCATTGACGACCACATGATCAAACTGAGGAGCGAAAGTCAACTCATATTCCGCTTTGGCAAGTCGTTGCTCTATAGCCTCTGGGGTGTCTGTACCACGATGCTCTAACCTTTTGCGCAGCTCTGCCACAGAGGGAGGCTGGATGAAAAGACTTAAAGCCTGGTCACCATAGTGTTTCTTGATATTCACACCACCTTTCACATCCACGTCGAAGACAACATTCTGTCCTGCTTCACGCTGACGCTCCACCTGTGCCTTCAACGTACCATAGAAGCGATTCTCATAGACCTCCTCATATTCCAGGAATTCCTTGTTGGCAATCTTCTCCTTGAACGCTTCAGGAGTCAGGAAGAAATACTCGACACCATCCTTCTCCTCCCCACGAGGGGCACGAGAGGTACAGGAGATGGAGAAATAAAGTCTCAACTCCGGATGCTCCTTCATCAACCAGTTGACAATGGTCGACTTACCACTGCCAGAGGGAGCACTTACTATCAACATCTTTCCTTTCATTCCTTCAATCCTACAAAGCATTCAGCACCTGCTCTTTGATTTGTTCGAGCTCATCTTTCATCTTTACCACAATATTCTGCATCTCTGCCTGATTCGATTTCGAGCCGGTGGTGTTAATCTCACGACCCATCTCCTGGGCAATGAAACCGAGCTTCTTACCCTGTCCTGGCTTATCTGCCATCGTCTCACGGAAATACTTCAGGTGGTTGGTGAGACGCTGTTTCTCCTCACTGATATCCAATTTCTCAATGTAATATATGAGCTCCTGCTCCAAGCGGTTCTTGTCATACTCTGCCTCTGGGATCTGCTTCAGACCATCCACGATACGGGCACGTATCTTCTCTACACGGCTCTTCTCGTAAGGCTCGATACTTGCCAGCAGACGCTCGATATTGTCGATCTTCTCTCCAAATTTCTTCTCAAGGGCGGCACCTTCCTGAGTACGGAAGTCTACCAGGTGTTGCACAGCCTCTTCCACACCAGCACGAGCAACAGTCCACTCCTCTTCATCCAACACCTCAACCTCTGTCTTTGTGAGCACATCGGGCATACGGGTCAGTGTCTGCATCCAGTCCACACCTGTTAGTGCATGACTCTCCGCAAAACTCTTCAACTGCTGATAGTAGCTTTCCATCAGTGCTGTATTCACAGGAGCTGCCTCTGTAGCGGCATCCTTCTCAATCCAGACACTCATCTCCACCTTTCCACGAATGACCTTCTCGGCAATTAACTGTCTGATTTCCATCTCTTTCTCGCGATAGAGTGGGGCAATACGGGTGGTCAAGTCTAACTGCTTGGAATTGAGCGACTTGATTTCCACATTGATTTTCTTTCCCTTATAGACAACGACAGCCTTGCCGTAGCCCGTCATAGATTGTATCATATTATCACGTTTATATTATTTGTTGAACTTGTGTCCGTTCCACTTCAATGTCTTTTTCGTCTTTGTTCCATTGTCATTCCACTTGGTGACAGTGATGTCCTTGCCAGTACGCGGCAGTGCATAGATGGTATTGTTATAACTTACTTCAAAACCAGGAGTCTCACACATTGTCATCTTCTTTGTAGCATTGTTATAGCGGAGGAAAACGAGCTCGTCATACTGTCCCAGGCTGGGCTTGCCATTCGAGAAACTCCAACGGTTATAGGCAAAAAGCTTGTGCTTCTTGTCAGCCTCGTTCCAATAGCACATCTCTATCCTGCTTAAGTGTTCTTCGTATCTGAACTCATAGACCATAAAGCCGTTCCTCTTGTCAACGGTCAGTGTCACATTCTTATCTTGTGACTCACCCTGACGATAACGTTCCAAAGCATCTTTGATTCCTGCTGTCGCTTCCTGGTCGCACTCTTCTTCATCATCATCGCCAGTGACGAGGAATGCCCATGCAAGGTCGACGATGTCGGGGGATGTACCAAGAAACCCCACCTCAATACTTTTTTGTGCACTCGCTGTGATTGTCATAGCTGCGAAAGCCACCCACATAAATAATTTTTTCATCATAGCTTCTTTTGGTAATTATTATTTCGACTTTAGACGCAAAGGTACGGGTTTTATTTTAATTTTCCAACCTTTTCTGTAAAAAACACACTCAACAAAAGAATTTCATTCCTTTTGTTCTCGTTTAATCGATTTTTTTGTACCTTTGCACCTTATAAAATACAAAATAGAAAGAATGGCTTGCATTTTACATATAGAGACCAGTACATCCGTATGCTCTGTGGCGGTATCAGAAGACAGCCACTGTATCTATCATGAGGAGGAACATAGTGGTCCGAATCATGCGGAGCGGCTGGGGTCGATGGTCGATCAGGCTTTGTCATTTACGGACAGTCATGCGATTCCTTTCGATGCTGTCGCCGTGAGCTGTGGTCCCGGTTCCTATACAGGACTGCGCATCGGTGTGTCTATGGCGAAAGGGATCTGTTATGGTCGTAACCTGCAACTGATCGGGGTACCCACCCTCGAACTGCTCTGCGTGCCCGTCTTGCTGGGACATGAGGAGATAGAAGATAATGCTTTGCTCTGTCCGATGCTTGACGCACGACGGATGGAGGTGTATGCCGCTCTCTATGACCGTGCCTTGAGAGAGGCTCGTCCTGTGAGTGCCGACGTAGTGACGGCAGATACCTACAAAGAGTGGCTGGATGAACGCCCTGTGTATTTCTTCGGCAATGGTGCCAAGAAATGTATGGAGACCATCAACCACCCCAATGCTCACTATATCGATGGCATAGAGCCTATCGCCAAGTGGATGCAGCCGCTCGCTGAGAAGCGGTTGCTAAACGGTCAGATAGAGGATGTCGCCTATTTCGTGCCATTCTACCTGAAAGATTTCGTAGCCCTGAAACCAAAGAAATTATTATGAACATAGAAGGATTAGACTACAACACGCAACGAGAGAAGTTGCTGATGCCTGAGTACGGACGTGAGATTCAGAAGATGGTCGACCATGCCGTCAGTCTTCCCACCAAGGAAGAGCGACAGCGTTGCGCAGAGACCATCGTCCAACTGATGGAGAGTAAGAACCCGCAAATACAGGACAGCGAGAATGCCGAGCAGGCACTTTGGGATCATCTCTACCTGATGAGTCGCAAGCAATTGGACATCGACTGGCCCTTCGACGTGAGCGAGGCTGAGAAAATCCTATTGAAGCCAGCACCGTTGACGCATCCTACCGGTGGTGCCCGTATGCGTCATTACGGTAGACTGATAGAAGAGTTGTTTGAGAAGCTGAAGTCCATGCCTGAAGGAGAGGAGCGTGATGAGTTGGTGCGTCTGACAGCTAACCAGATGAAGCGTGACCTCGCTTCGTGGGGACATGGTTCCATGGATGACGAGAAAGTTGCTGACGACCTTGCCCGCTTTACAGATGGAAAAATACAGCTCGACTTGTCGAGCTTCCGTTTTGAGAGCATGACAGCAACCGGTAACGGGAAAAACAATAAGAAGAAGAAATAAATGGCATCATTCAAGATAGAAGGCGGACACCTGCTGAGTGGTACCATTACGCCACAAGGTGCGAAGAATGAAGCGTTGCAGGTCATCTGCGCCACCTTGCTTACTAATGAGCAAATCACTATCCATAATATTCCAGACATCCGTGATGTCAATAACCTCATCCAATTGCTGAAGGATATTGGTGTAACGGTGGAGCATCCGTCAGCCAACACTTTCACATTTCAGGCTGATGCCCTCGACTTAGATTATTTGCAGAGTGACGAGTTCGTGAACAAGTGTGCGCAGCTGCGTGGCTCTGTCATGATGATCGGTCCATTACTGGGACGCATGGGAAAAGCGATTGTTGCCAAACCTGGTGGTGATAAGATCGGACGTCGTCGACTGGACACTCATTTCCTCGGCTTTGAGAAACTGGGTGCCAAGTTCCGTCATGTGCCTGATCGTAATGTCTACGAAATCAAGGCATCCTCCAAACAGGGGAAGTTGCGCGGTTCTTATATGCTACTCGACGAGGCTTCCGTGACAGGTACGGCGAATATCGTCATGGCGGCAGTCCTCGCTCAAGGTACGACAACGATTTATAACGCGGCTTGTGAACCGTATGTACAACAGCTCTGCCACATGCTCAATGGCATGGGTGCCCATATCAGTGGCATTGGCAGCAACCTCCTAACCATCGAGGGAGTGGAGACCCTTCATGGTACGGCGCACAGACTATTGCCCGACATGATTGAGGTAGGCTCTTTCATTGGTATGGCGGCAATGGTGGGTGATGGGGTACGTATTAAAGACGTATCATTGAAAGACCTCGGTATTATTCCCGATGCCTTCCGCCGACTGGGCGTAAAGGTGGAGACAGAAGGTGACGACCTATATATCCCCCGACAGAAACATTATGTGGTGGACTCGTTCATCGATGGTACCATCATGACACTTGCTGATGCGCCTTGGCCTGGACTGACCCCAGACCTGCTTAGTGTACTCATCGTTGTAGCTACACAGGCTCGCGGCTCCGTGCTATTCCACCAGAAGATGTTTGAAAGCCGTTTGTTCTTCGTCGACCGCCTTATTGATATGGGTGCACAGATTATCCTTTGTGACCCCCATCGTGCCGTCGTCGTAGGGCATGACCGTAAGCTGACACTCCGCGCTAGTAGGATGTCGAGTCCTGATATCCGTGCGGGTATCGCTCTATTGATTGCTGCCATGAGTGCTAACGGTACCAGTACAATTAGTAATATCGAACAGATAGATCGTGGTTACGAGCATATCGAGGACCGACTGAATGCTTTAGGAGCAAAAATAGAGAGATTATGATCAGACCAGAGGAGGTATATAGGATAGGAAGACTCGGTAAGGCGCATGGTGTCAAGGGAGAGGTGTCGTTCCAGTTTGAGGATGATATCTTCGACCGCATGGATGCCGATTACCTTGTTTTGGACATGGACGGCATTCTCGTGCCTTTCTTCATGGAAGAATACCGTTTCCGCTCTGACTCCCTCGCCCTCGTGAAGTTTTGTGATGTAAACTCACAGGAGCGTGCCTCGGAACTGACAGGTTGTGATGTGTTTTTCCCTCGCGCCTTGGTAGAAGAGGATGATGAACAACTCTCGCTAGCTTCTCTTGTAGGCTTTGACATCGTTGAAGCAGACAATAACAAGAAGGTGGGTGTTATCACTGCTATCGATGACAGCACCGCTAATGTACTGTTTGAGTTGGAGGACGGGCGACTCCTCCCTGCCTCTGACAACCTCATCACGGATATCAATACCAAGGAAAGAACGATAAAAATGGAAATCCCTGAGGGATTATTAGAATTATGAAGAAAAGACAAATAGCCATTCTCGGCTCTACAGGGTCGATAGGCACACAGGCTTTACAAGTCATAGAAGAACATAGTGACCTCTATGAAGTATATTGTCTGACAGCAAATAACAAGGTTGAGCTGCTTGCTGAACAGGCACACCGATTTAAGCCTGCTGCCATTGTCATCGCCAACGAGGCTCGCTATGACGAACTGAAACGACTGATGGATGACCTGCCTGAAGTGAAGGTATATGCCGGACAAAAGGCTCTCGACGAGATTGTGGAGGCTGGTCCTATCGATATGGTGTTGACTGCTATGGTGGGATTTGCAGGACTCTCGCCTACGATTCATGCCATCAAGGCACGCAAGGCAATCGCCCTTGCCAACAAAGAGACCTTGGTGGTGGCAGGTGAGCTGATACAAGACCTTGCCACACAATATCATGCACCAATCCTGCCTGTGGATAGTGAGCACTCTGCCATCTTCCAGAGTCTGGTGGGTGAGGATCATAATCCCATCGAAAAGATCCTGCTCACGGCAAGTGGCGGTCCTTTCCTTAACATGACTTTAGAGCAGATTGCTAAAGTTACTAAAGACGATGCTTTACGCCATCCGACATGGGACATGGGAGCGAAGATTACCATTGACTCCGCCTCGATGATGAACAAAGGATTTGAGGTGATAGAGGCAAAATGGCTCTTTGGCGTGAAGGCATCACAGATACAAGTACTGGTTCACCCGCAGAGTATCGTACATAGTGCCGTACAGTTTCAGGATGGTGCCGTCAAGGCACAACTTGGTGTGCCCGATATGCGACTGCCTATCCAATATGCTTTTTCTTATCCCAAGCGTCTCACTCTTACAGGGGAACGTCTTGACCTCTTCGCTGCCCAGAAGCTGGAGTTCTTCGAACCTGATTTGAAGAAGTTCCGCTGTCTTGCCCTTGCTTTCGAGGCTATTCAGCGAGGTGGTAATATGCCATGTATCGTCAATGCTGCCAATGAGATTGTGAATCGTGGTTTCTTGGAAGACAAGTGTAGCTTCCTTCAGATGAGTGACATCATCGCCGAGACCATGGTAAAATGTACTTATGACGCCAACCCGACTTACGATACGTATGTTGCTACCGATGCGGAGGCACGGAGAATAGCCACGGAGTTGATGAACAACTCGAAATAATGTTATATCGACATCTCGACATATTGAATTAAATTTTTTAATAATGGAAGTATTTTTAATCAGAGTATTACAATTTATTCTTGCCATCTCCTTATTGGTATTACTGCATGAGGGAGGGCATTTCTTCTTCGCCAAGCTCTTTGGAGTGAGGGTGGAGAAGTTTTATATCTTTTTCGACTGGAAGTTCAGTCTGTTTAAGTTTAAACCCAAGAACAGCGATACGGAATATGGGGTGGGCTGGTTACCTTTAGGTGGCTATTGTAAGATAGCAGGTATGATTGACGAGAGTTTTGATACCGAACAGATGAAAAAGCCCGCACAGCCATGGGAGTTCCGCACCAAGCCAGCATGGCAGCGACTGCTTATCATGATAGGTGGTGTATTGGTGAATTTCCTGCTTGCCCTGTTTATATACTCCATGATTCTCTTCTACTGGGGCGATACTTATATCCCCGTCAAGGACATGACGCTGGGTATGAAGTTTAACCAGGAGGCGAAGTCTTATGGCTTCAAGGATGGTGACATTCTCATTGGTACGGAGACGAAGGCTTTCAAGGACTTTAGTGCTGACCTCTATCGTGATATCTCTGAGGCAAAGCGTGTGGATATTATCCGCAATGGTAAGAAGATGAGTATCAACCTGCCTGGTGAGCTGAACCTGTTAGGTATGCTGAAGGCTGACCCAGCCTTCGTTCGTCCTCTGATTCCTGCCAAGGTTGACAGTGTGGTACCTGGTACTCCTGCGGAGAAGATTGGTATCAAGGCAGGCGACCATATCCTTGCGTTAAACGGTAGTCCTGTGGATAGTTATAACGAGTTCATCGACCTCCTTGGTCGTAGACAGGATTTATTGGACACTGCTGCTTCTCCCGCTGACAGTTTGAAGGCACGTACTGTTACCATTGTCTTTGGTAATGAAAGTAAGAAAGATACTGCCAGCGTCATCCTAACCCCGGACTTGAAACTAGGTTTTGTAGTCAGTACGATTGCCGGGCTCTATAAACCCGTCACAAAGGAATATGGTTTCTTGGAGAGTATCCCTGCTGGAATCAAATATGGATGCGATGTCCTTGGCAGCTATGTTGGTGACATGAAATACGTGTTTACGGCAGACGGGGCGAAGTCTCTTGGTGGTTTCGGAGCCATCGGCAGCCTCTTTCCTCCTATGTGGGACTGGTATATGTTTTGGAAGATGACCGCATTCCTCAGCATCATACTCGCCTTTATGAACATCCTCCCCATTCCAGCTCTTGATGGTGGTCACGTACTTTTCCTGCTCTATGAGATTATCACTCGTCGTAAACCCTCGGAGGAGTTCATGATTCGTGCAGAGTATGTGGGCTTTGGCATCCTCATCCTTTTAATGGTGTTTGCCAATTTGAACGACATCCTCCGCTGGTTGGG
>JAEEGK010012001.1_pt1 | contig 19740 bp, 13 predicted proteins | sample 8958771 | NCBI WGS metagenome assembly JAEEGK01 (sample SAMN16246547, study PRJNA631951) | gut metagenome | biome: gut microbiome; feature: rumen; material: SC-attached | host: Bos | place: Iran: Karaj | collected 2018-10
ATATGTTGAATCTTCTAAATATTTATATCTTATTTGAGTTAACATTCTATTTATTGTTTTTATTAAATTTGGTGGTTTATCAAAAGAATCATATAAATCATATTGATATGTTTTTGAAATAAATCCATATATTAATGCATGTATTTCTTTTGCTGAATTTGAAGTTTTAGTTGATTTTGTATTAATGTTTAAAGCACTTAAATAATATCTTAAAGAATTAGGATCATTTTTATTTTCTTTTATTAGTTTTTTTATATCTGTAAAAGCAATATCTTTTGTACTATAATCATTTAATTTTCCTAAACATATTTGAAATTTATTCAAAAGAGTATTAGTAGATGTTATTGATGATAAATTGTATAAATCTGATTTTGTCACTAAATTTGTTACATAAGGTTTTTTCATTTTTTAAATATAAATAATATTTAATATATTATTATTCATTTTTTTATTATAAAAATAAATTTAATCTGTACAAGTAATTATTAATTTTATTTCTATTTGAAGTTAAGTTTTTAAAATCCTATAAAATTATTTGAAAAAATAATTAAGGACTCAATAGAATAATTCCTTTTAATTTATACATTTATACCAAGTTTATTCATATTGAGTTTATTAAGATTAAAAAAATATTAAAAAATGAAACAAGCACAATCACAATTGACTTTCTCTTTATTTTCTTTGTCTTCATCTTTGCCTTTTTTATCCTCATTATGAATATAAATAATTGTTTCTAAAGGTTCTTCACTATTTTTTCCTGCAAATTTAACTGATTTTTTTTGATCATTTATTTGACAAACTGTAGTTGAAATTCTTTTTAAATTAGACTTTTTACTTCTTCTTGGAGAATAAATTTCATTATCAGTAATTACATTATCTTCACTTGTAATTCTTTGATTAATATTTTGTTCGATATTTCTATTATTATTTATAATTAATTTATTATCATTTAAATATAATTTTTTAGAAATTGGAGATTTTATTTTCCTAGTTTTACTATGATTAATGTCATTTAATTTATATTCTTTATAATTCATTTGAGATTGTCCAACTTTAACTTGTAATTCAGGTATTTTATTAGTATTTTTATGAAAAGTATTATTTCTTTTTATTTCATTTTGTTTTGAATTTTCCTCATTAGACATTAATTTATTTAAATCAAATATTTATAATTATTAAATTATAATTTTAGGACTTATTTATGAATTGTATTTATTTTAAATTTATATTCATTTGTTTTTCGAATTCTGTGTTCAATAATTTAATAATATCTTTAGATTGATTTGAATAATTTTTTAAAGTATTTTTAACACAATCTAAAGATAAATAAATTATTGAATCAATCAATAATATTTTTAATTCTTGTTTCTTATTTTTTTTTTCTTTCATATATTTATTTTTTGTAAAAATCACCATTTTAGAAACCATTTCTAAAAAAACATAATCATCTTTTACCAAAAGTTTGCAAAATACCTTAACTTGCCTTCTATCACAAGGAATTACTTTATTTGCTATTTGTTCAATTGATATATTAGAGCTTTCAACTAAAAATAAAGACAATCTTAATAAATATATTATTCTAATACAAACAATAGCAAAAGAAAAAAATTCATCATCAAAACAATCTTTAATATCATCAAAGCTATTTTTTAATAAATAATTAATAATAGTTATAGAATAAATTCCAGAACTTCTAAAATCTGTTGTAGGATTTATATAATTTTGAAATCCTAAAGTTTTCCAAGTATTAAGATCATTATTCATTTTATTTCTTTTAAAAATATCTTCTGAATCAATCTTTAATTCTTTTAACAAATTTTTATGTGATTCTTTATTATCATCATATAATACTGATGTTAATTTTTTTAATTTTAAAAATGAATTATATTCTGAGATTGTAATATCATTATTAGTAAAGAAACAACAACAAATTTTTTCACAACATGTTTTTTGAATAATTTGAACTGGGGATTTTATATTATCATTAATATTTTCTTTTTCAATAAGACTTTCTGAACTATTGATTTCAAATGAATTCATTTTTCAAATTTTATGATATTAATATTTATATAAATATTATTTTTTTAATTTTTTAAATAAATTATTTCACAATGATTTTCTCCAAAAATTAAATAATTATCTAAAAGCTCTTTCACTATCATTATTTAATAAACACCAAGCAGGAAAAATTTCCCTGTTATTAATATATAAATACTGATTGATTTTAGTATTAAATCTATCACCAATTGATGAATATCCTTTATCATATAAATCTAAATAATCACTATTTAAAAAAAGAATTAATCTCCAAATTTCATTGTAAGAAAAATTAAATACAAGATATAATCTATTAAAGTTTGGAAAAGGTTTTGTTGAGCTTTCAATTAAAGAATTTGATATTATATTTCTATTTGAAGTATTTTTTATATCATCATTTCTAGTTCCCATAATTATTGTTTGAATATCAAATCTTTTTAATAAATAATTTAAGCCATTGACGTAAGATGAATAACAATAAAAAATTTTAATTTTTTCTTTTTTGGTAAAATTTATTACATAATCTTCTTCTGATTCAAAATGTTTATCGCTAACAAAATATAAAAAAATTACTTTGTTTAAAATAAAATTGGTTTTATTTTCTTTAAATTTATTTAAAGATTCAAAATGAGAATAATTAAGATCATTTTCAATACAATATAAATAATATTTTAATATTAAATAAGAAGCTAAAGAATCTTTTCCTCCGTTAAAAGAAACATAATATATATTTTCTTCTTTTATTTTTGAACATGAATAAACTATCTTTTGAAATAATTCAGGAGTTATTTTTTTCATTTCTTCTTTAAATTTATTTAAATATTCTAAGCTAAATAATAAATCATTGTTCATTTTTCTTTTTAATTAATAGAAAAATATTAGAAAAATTTTTTTTATTTGACAATCAAAATTTAATTAATTTAATTTAACTAAAAAAAAAAAATGAATCCTTTTTATTTTCAAAATAATGAAAATACAAAAAGAAATGAAAATATAAATAATTTTTATGATATTCCTGAACATAATAGAATTTCAATGAAGAATAAAAAAAATGATTGGAAAAAAATAGTGACAAATAAATTAATTGATAGAATAAAATCATCAAGAAAAGAAAGAATGAGTAAACTATTTGAAAAAAAATATGAATTTTTAGAAGAAATTAAAACTTTAAATTTAACAACAGATATTAATGAAGTAAATGAATATATTTCTAAAATTTGGAATTTATTTCATAATAATTATGATGAATATCAAAGTGAAAATTTTGGAATAGAATTAAATTTTAAAACATCAGTTTGTCCAATTTGCAGTTATCCTGTTATAGCAATTAATGATAGAGTTTTTTGTACTAAAGGTTGTATTGATTTATTAATTCCCTCAAATTGCTTTTGGGAAAATTTAACTTTAGATAATTTAATGGATAAATATTTAGAAACTCTAAGAAATCACATTGAATGTAATAGTGAAATAATACCTATAATAGCAGATGAAGGATTAGTTATATTTTCATGTAAAAAATGTTTTGAAAGAGAAATTAATAGTATTTTTAATAATTAAAAATAATGAAATATAAATTATTAAATAAGATAATAAAATCCTTATAAAAAAACCAAAAATAACCTTTAAAAAAAATGGAAAAAATAACAAGTTCATGTACAACAATTCTCATAGGTAAAAAAGCTTCATATGATGGTTCAACAATGATGGCTCGAACAGTAGACACATCATCAGGAACTTTCTTTGAAATAAAATATATAATAAATAAACCAGAATCTCAACCAAAAAAATATACATCAGTTCTTTCAAAATGTGAAATAGATTTACCAGAAAATCCTTTACAATATACATCAATTCCTTTAGTAAATCCAAAATTTGGAATTTGGGGTGAAGTAGGAATAAATAGTTTAAATGTAGGAATGACAGGAACAGAAACAATAACATCAAATTCATTAATTTTAGGAGCTGATCCCTTAATTAAAACTGGAATTGGAGAAGAAGATTATTTAACTATTATATTACCTTATATTAAAAATGCAAGAGAAGGAGTTTTGAGATTAGGAGAATTATTAGAAAAATATGGAACTCATGAAATGAATGGTATAGGATTCCAAGATGAAAATGAAATTTGGTATATGGAAACTATTGGAGGTCATCATTATATTGCAAAGAGAGTACCTGATGATTGTTATATTGTTAATCCTAATCAACAAGGAATTGATGTTTTTGATTTTGTTGATGCTTTTGGAAAACAAGAAAATCATATTTGCTCTAAAGATTTCATTGATTTTCTTATTGATAATCATTTAGATTTAAATTTCAATAAAGAACAATTGAAAAATATTACTGATTATAAAATAAGAAGAACAGTTGGTAGTCATACTGATTTTGATTATTCATATAATACTTGTAGAGCATGGTTTATGTTAAAGTATTTTAACCCTCATACAAATTTTGAAATAGAAGACTTTGATTTACCATGGTGTATGAAACCAGAACATAAAATCTCAATACAAGATATTAAATATGTTTTATCATCTCATTATCAAAATACAAAATATAATCCTTATTTAAGATATGGTGATAAAAAAGAAAAAGGGAAATATAGACCAATAGGAATTAATAGAACAATAGAAACAAGTATAACTCAAATAAGAGGTTATTTACCAGATAAAATTAAAAGTATTCAATGGGTTGCTTTTGGTTCAAATCCATTTAATGCTTTTATTCAACAATATACTATGGTTAATGATACTACAGATTATTTAAAAAATGCTACTGAAGAAGTTAATACTAATAATATGTATTGGAATAATAGGATTATTGCAGCTCTTGTTGATGCTCATTATAATGAATATATTCAACATATGGAGAAATATCAATTTATTGTTTTAAGTAAATGTCATCAGTTTATTAATGAATTTGATAAGAAATTTATTCAAGGAGATGTTTCAGATAATTTTTTAGAAGAATGTAATCAAAAGATTACTGATTTTTTTAAGGAAAAAACTTTAGAACTTTTAAGTAAGATTGTACCTCATTAAATAAATTATTATTTATTTATTTAAAAAATATGAAATGATACATTAGATTATTTAAATTTTTTTTGTTAATCAATTAAAATTATAAATGAATAATATAGTAAATAATCAAAATTCTAAATTTGGATTTTTGTATAGAAGTGTTTTTATAGGTATAGAAACTAAATATTATGATTCTGCAGTAAATGCTTTTTTTTGGATTTTTTTAATAATAAAAGTCACTTTCGAATGGATTTTTTCAATTCATGAATATAAAAAAAATAAATTATTATTTGTTTTATTAATTTTAACTGTATTTATGAAATTTATTTTAATTTCTCTTGGTTCATTAGAAAGATTTAAAAAGCGTTTTTATAAAAATTATCCTTTAATAACATTTATAATTATCTTACTTTTAATAGAATGTTTTATTGAATTACCTATTTATTGTTTATTTCCAGTGAATAAAATTTATTTGCATACTAATTATTATAGAATTTATGATGTAAAAGAAAGAATTGATACTTATTTAGCAATAGAAATTTTAGAAAATTTCATATTTTTTTTCTATATCATTAAATCTTTTATCAATGGAAATTTACATTATTCTTCAATTATTTTACTAATATTTTTAATTATTTTTTTAATTTTTTTTCTTTACGCAGAAATTTATTTTAGATGTGTTGATATTGTAATTATTCAGACGGCAATAGATGAAAAACAAAGAAAAAAAAGAGAAAATCCTGAACAATATAATGAAAGTAAAGGTTATATTAATGAAGAAAAAAATTCTTTGAATTCTAAAAATAAAAAAAAAGAAATTTCAATAGAACTTGAAAATAATAATATTAATTAAATTTATAAAAAACAATTAAAATAAAAAAGTAAAGTATTATGTCTAATACAAAATAAAATATTACAATTCCTTTTGATAGAGAAATAAAATAATATTTTTAACATATATATCATCACTTAACATGTTCTTTGTGATTGAATTGGTTTTATCATTATCAAATAATCACATATTATACTTCAGCACATTCACCATTAATTTTCATAAAGTTTTTTTTAATTTAAAACAATTTGTTTTTTCAATTTGACTTATATATTTTTTTTGGGTTATTTCTAACTTTATTAATTTCATATATTGGATGTAATTTTAAAATTATTTGATTATATTGTTCTTCATAATAAATTTCATTATTGAGAATAAAATATTCAATATTCCAAAAAAAAACCTGTTTGAATTTATTATTTAACAAATTCCCTTTGAAACAATTTTGAAAATACATATACATTGATTAAAATCATAAAAATAGAATATAATTGATAAAAAACTTTAAAAATAAACATAAAAATTTTTTTTAAAGCTTTTTTATTTTAAAAATTGGAAAACTTTTTATAAGTTGAATTATCATTTTTTTACTTAAAAAAATATATATTAAAAAAAAGAATTTATTTTTTATTCAAATAAGTTAAAATATGAATGATTCATTTGGAGATATTGATAGTTTAGATATTGATGATTTAGTAAATGTAAATGTTCAAAATACTAATAAACCAGAAAATTTAGAACAAAAAGTTTTTAACAATATTTGCAACACTAATACTAAAGATGGTATTGAGGAAAATATTATAACTCAAAGTGTTGAAAAAGAATCAAAATTTCAATTTAGTGTAAATAAAAGTGGAATGAAAGAGAATAAAAGATATGATAAAAAAGATGAAGAAAAAGAAAATGAATTTTCAAAAATAGAAACAAATGATTTTAAAAAATCAATAAACAAAGAAAATATTACTTCAAAAAACTTTAACTCTATTTATTCTTCTCAAAAAAATAACGTTACAAATTATAATATGATTAATAATGATGATTATAATAATTTACCTAAAATCAAAAACCCATTTGATAGTATAAATCAAAGTAATTTACAAACTATATCTCAAAGTTTATTTTCTGAAAATAAAAATTGTCAATCTTTTAAAGAATTACCAAAAAAAAAAGGGACTTTTGATAATAATTTATTAAAAAGTTCTTTTATGAGAAGAAGTGCAGCTCAAAGTCAAAAAATTAAAAAAAAAGATAATTTAACTTCTGATACTTCTTCAAAATTTGAAAGAAATTCTATTTCAAATCTTGAATTTAGTCAAAGCCAAAATGTAGATATAAACTCAAGAGATTTTAGTATTAAATTTGATATTATTGAAAATGAAGAAGCTAATAATAAAAATTATAAAAGAAATAATTTACAAAATATTATTGAAAGTGATGAAGAAAATGAAGGTGATGAAACTTTAAGGAAATTAAATTTAGAAGATATTGTTATTTTTGTTAAAAAATTTAATGATGGAAATAATTTAAATCCAATAACAAATAAATATGAAATTGGAAAGAAAATATCTGAAATAATTAATAATAACCCTTTTCAAAATATTTCTTTTAAAATTTTAAACGATTCAATTAACTTCAGAAATTTTTTTGCTATAAGTAATGAACAAATTATTGAGAAAATTGATAGTGATTTTTATGAAAATTTAGATTCATTAAATAAATTTGAGCAAATAATTAAAAAATATCATCATAATGAATTTAAACACTATTATTCTTTATGTGTAAGTGAAATTTATCTTTTAGAATTACAAGAATTAAAAGGTTATAGAACTGTTCTTTGTGATGATGGAAATGGTTTTTTAAGAGCATTTATTTTTAATTTATTTGAAGTTTTTATAATAAATAAAAATATTGAAGAATTAAGAAAAATTACTTATGAAATAAGTACAAAAATATCAACTGAATTTAAGTATAATAATATTGTTGTGGAAAAAAAAGAAATTATTATTATAATGAAAATAATTATTACTCATTTAGAAAATTCAAAAATTGGAGATGCTTTATTAGTATTTACAAATGCTTTTTTATATCATAGTTCTTTTGAATTTGGATTAATTAAATTTATTAGAATTGCTTTAGGAACATATATCAGTAACAACAAAGATATATTCACATTGAATAATTTAAGAGAATTAATTCCTTTTAAATATATTGAACAAAAAACATTTAATCATAATTTATATATTGAAGAAAGAGTAATGATAATGGATTATGAAATTGATACTTTTATTTTTTTTGTTTTACCACATTTATTTAATATAAATTTAAGACTCTTTTTAGATAATGATAATATTACCTTAGAGTGTAACACTCCAAATAAAAATAATGGAACTATAAATATAATCCATGATTTTTCATATTATAAAATAGGTTATGATTCAAATTTTATGAGATATAATAAAATTGTACCATATATATCAAAAGAAAAAAATGAAAAATCCAATATTCTTTTAATTAATAATAATACCAATTTAATTTGTGAAATATGTAAAAAGACTCCAAATGAATTTGTTAAACTTCATAAAATTTTTGAACAAATTTGTAAAAATTGTTTATTAAAAAATATTAATGAAGCAATAAGAAAAAGATTAAAATTATTTATAGAAGATTTATATTTACATGAAGAATACTATTGTTCAGATATTCAATATACTAATTCGTTAGAATATAATTTATTTATTTCAAATACTGATATTAAACAGTTATATAATTTATCAAATGGAATTCCAACAATTATAAGAGGAAATATAATGAAATTAGTTACATGTAATTTATGCAATGAAAAATTTGAAAAGAAAAAGGCTTATACATTATTATGTAGTTGTATTTTTTGTCAAGAATGTCTTGAAAAATTAATAATAGAAAAAACAAATGGAAAAGTAATTTTAAATGAATTTGAAAAAAAACAAGAAAAAATAATTATTAATTGTCCAAAGTGTAATACTTATATTCCAAATTATCATTTCTTCATTGATAAATTTTTTGATGTTGAAAAATATAAAGAAGAAGCTTTAAATAGATTAAAAGAAAAAATGAAAATTCATTGTTGTATTTGTGGTTCAAAAGATATATGTTTTTGTTTTGATTTAATAAATAATAACTTAAATTTAACACATTCTTTATGTCAAAGTTGTAAATTTGGCTTAGATCAACAATTAATAAGAGATAAAAAAAGAAGTTATCAAACACAATTTAAATGTATTTATTGTAAAAATCAACATATTTACAATATGATTAATTGTTATAAGGACAATGATATAAGTAAAAAAGATAAACAAAATAAATGTTGTTCAATATATTGAATAATTTTTTATTTTTATTGTAAATTTATTTTCAATTTTTAAAATATATATTAAATTAAAAGATTTATTCTTCTTAAATTCTTTATTTTTATTTTATCTAAATAATTTGCTTTAATGAAATGATATAAATGATTAATTTCATTTTGATTTAAATTATATTTGAATTGTATTCTAGTTTCTTATATAAAATTATTATATTTACAATTTATAAACCAATAATTTTTTTCCTTTCTAATTATTCTAAAAGTTTTATTTGAATAAAAAAAGAATAATTATTATTTTATATTTAAATAATTTAAAAAATAATACATTTTTAAATCAAATTCATTATTTGAGATATTTTAATTAATAAAATTATATGGAAGGAGGAGGAAATGAAATAGAGGAAATTAAACAATTATGTAATAAAATAGAAACTTCAAAAGATAAAACAAGAATTAAAGCTTCAAAAGAATTAATTCAAAAACTCTCAGGTAAAAAACCTGAATTATTAAAATATACAATTTTTGAAACAATGATGAATAAATTATATGAATCTGATCAAAAAGTATATTTTGATTTAACAATGAATTTATTTGAAATAAATTCTTCTGAATTTGGAATATTCAGGGAGAAACTATTAAATAAAACAATGAAAAAAATATTAGATTGTAACACAAATGAAAGTATAATAAGAGACATATCACTAATTACTAATTATGGGAAAAATCTTTTGAATTTAAAAAATAAAAAAATATTAATTCAATATATTTTCTTCAAATGTTTATTAAAAGAAAAAATGTATAATCATAAAAAATTATGGATGATAATTGAAAATATTATTTGCCAAAATAATAGTATTGATATAAATATTATCCAATTAGAATTTTATTGTAATATTTGTGTAATGTTATCATTTACTTTAAAGCATAGAAATGATATAAATAATGATGTATTAGATTCTATAATTCATATAAGTGGGTATTATCTATTAAATTTAGAAGTTAATAATTATTTAATTACCAAAAATATTATTTTAATGCTTTTATATATTATTCCATATAAAGAAGAAATTATTCTTAATTTTTTTAAAAAAAAGCCTTTTAAATTTTTGCAAATCATTAATGAGTTATTAAAAGACTATCATACTATGGAAAATCATTTTTCCTATTCAGACATTCAAAAGTTTTTTTTGTTTAATGATGAATATTTGAGTGAAATTATTAATGAAAAAGAAGAAGAATCAATTTATAAACTTTTTGAAAGAAATTGTAATATTAAAAGTATAATTAATTCAAATATTAAATTAATTAATGAACACATATATGATTTTATTCATATTTTATTTACGGAATATAAAAATGTTAAATTTGATAAAGAAAATCAAAATATTATAAAGATAGATGATGTGTTTTTTTTTGAATATATTATAAAAATTTTGAGAAATAATAAAGACAATAATGAATTATTAGATAAAGTCATTTTAAATTTAAATTCTTTTATTATGAAAAATGGGAATAATTTATTTGAACAATGGAAATATATTTTTAAAATAATAAATGATTTTTTTTTGGTTAAAAATGATGATATTATTGAATTATATAATAATAGAGAAGAGCTTTTTGAATCTATAGAAAAATTATATCAAGAAGAAAATTATTGTGGAAATTTCAATGATTTAAAGGATATAGTAACTAAAATTACTATTTTTAAAAATGAAATATTAGTTAATTTCCAAATTAATTTATTATTAAAAGATTCAAAAAGTTTCTTATCTAATATAGAAAAAGTAATAGTAAAATTAATAAACAATTATCCTAATTTTAGTTTTTGTAAAAATTATTTAATAGAAATACTGATTAATAATTATAATTATGCATTTATTTCAGAAGGAATTGAATCTGAGAAAATAAAATTAATTGATAATTTAATGTTTAAATATTTTTCAAATTTTTTAAAAAGTTTTAATAATATAGAATCTAATTATATTTTATTTGGACATTTAATCTCAATAATTCTTACAAAAACAAGTGATTTAAATTATTTTGAAACTTACTTAGATATTCTTGTTCATTTAAATTTAGATACTGGGGATAATATTACTATTTCAAATAACTTCTCTATAAATATTATTAGGGAACTTTTTGAAAATTTATGTTTAAATTGGGACACAATAAAATTAAGAAATTTTTTAAAATATTTTTTTGGAAAAGAAAATAGAAATGATGCTAAAATTTTAAAATATGGAGTTAGATTAATTAAAAATATTATAGTTGATGAAGCTTTTCAAATTATTACTCCAAATCATATTAATTCTCCTTTAATCATTAATTATAAAAACCCTGAAATTGAAAAGCAAAAAGAAAAATTAGATAAAGAACACTTTAAAAAGTTTAAAAAAGATTTTTATCTTCCTTTTATTAAATTTAAGCATATTAAAATTTATCAAGCATTAAATCATCAATTATTAGGAAATACTAAAAATCTAAGTTTAATAAAAGATATTTTAATTTATTATGAAACTTCATTAAAGTCATTTTTTTTTTTAAAAGAAGTGAATTTAGAAGAATTAATATTAATAATTGCTAAAGATGAAGACATTTCTAAAATTTCTTTAGGTAAAGATATTACTCATTGTATTTTAAAAATATTTAGCTTATTAAATTATCAATTAAATACAAATTTAATAAGTGATGATAATATAATAAATAATCAATCAATTTTTCAATTTCATAATGATTATTCTTTATCAACTAAAATTATTTTTTCATTATTAAACAGTTGGAATAAATTAAATGATGAAAATTTATCTTTTTTAAAGAATTATCCTAAACAAAATTTTTTTGATACTAAATTTAATACAGTTCCAATTTGGACAGGACAATTGACTTTAAGTTTATCATTATCTTTCATATGTGAATTTATAAAGATATTAAAATGTTATTTATTTTCTTTAACAGATAAATTTAATAAAATTAAGAAAGAACCTTCTTTTTATTCTAAATTAAGTTCATTTGATGAGACTTTAAAAGAAAAATTAATTAAAGAATATGGAAATAATGATTTAAATAAAATAATCTATGAAATAATTCATTTCATAATGAATTCACTATTTTTTGTTTTAATAAGTAAAGAATATTCTATTTCTATTATTTCTCTTTTATATGAAATAAGAGATTTAATTGTTAATTTTGGAGATGATAGAATTTTAAATGTAATATATATATTATTAATGATTGGATGGCCTAGTTATCAAGATAATATTACAAATAATTTTGATAAATTTTTTTTCACTTCTTTTGGTATGAAGCAATTTAAAAAAGAAAAATATTATCAAATTGATTTAAAATCTGAAAATAAAGATTTATTAAATTCTATTATAGGAAATGAATGTGTTCAATTTTTTGCTGATTTAACTTGTTTATATTATTTAGAAAAAATAGAATTTTCAAAAACAATGTGGGAAACATTTAAAAATATTTTTCCAGAAGAAGAAAAACAAAAAAATAGAGAAATTATATTTTTATCAATGGCTAAATGGAATTTAATGACAAGAACAAAAAGAACAAATTTATCTGATATAAAAGCAGATAATAATTCTTTAATTTATATAGGAAATAATAATTTAATAATAATAAACCCAAAAACTAAAGTTAGTTGTGAAATATGTTTTAAAAATTTTTTTGTTGATATTCATTATTCTATTTCTTCTAATTATCAAAAAAATAAAAAAGTAAATAAATCAAAAGATGATAATTATGTTTCATATACAAAAGATAATTATTTATTCCCTGAAAAAGATTTCTCAATTACTGATGAAGAATTACAAGAAATGAATTTAAATTCAAAAGAAATATTTTTACATTTAATAAATAATACAGGAGGATTGATTGAAGATTATACTTTAATCCAAGAAAAACATTTAAATAAAGTAATAGAGAATATTTCTCAATTAGATTTATATTCTCCTTTTTTAACTTATTTATGTGGAATAATATATTTTCCAAATATAAAGAATTATAATTTAGATGAAATATTATTTTATAAAGGAGAAGTTTCATCTTCCTTTGTGAATTTTTTAGGAAAAATAGGTGATTTATATGATATTAATTTAAAAGAAAATTTATTAATTGAAGTTGGAAATACACTGAAAAAAAAAAATGAATCACAATATATTTTGTGTTATAAGGATTCATTGAGTCAAATTATTTTTCATGTTACTAATTTATTAAATGAAGATAATATAAAAGAAATTATCTTTGAAGATGAAATAAGTTTAATTTGGATGGAAAATCCTCAAATTGAACTTAATTTATTTATTTCTAAATTTCCTAGTGATAAAATATATATTTTTATTGTAATATTCCCAGTAACGGAAACTCATTATTTTGTTAAAAGATATTATAATTCTAATTTAAGTAAGTCTTTCAGAGCTTTAATTGATAAAATATTTCTTGATGAAATTATTATTAATATTAATAATATTAATAGTCTTTATCAAATTTTAAAAATGATTCTTCAAATTAAGGAAATTATAAAATATGAAAAATATCATTTGGAGCATTTAAATTCTTTAGAACAATTACCAAGAAGATTCTCTTTTGGAATAATTGAAAAAAAAATTATGACATTCCATAAACAAATAGATAATTTTTTAATTGGAAATAATTTTACAAAAAGAAAAGAAATAATATCAGAAATAATAAAAGTTGTTCAAAATAAAAAAAATTAATTAAAATAGTATAAATTAATATATCGAAATAATAAATATTTAATTAATCCTATATAAATTGATTGTTATATTGAAAATAAATAATCAAAACAAATATTTATAAAACTCTATGGATAATTAAATTCAAGTAATCACCTTTGAACAAAAATTTATGAAATAATTTAGAGATTTTAATATTTATATAAACTTTAACAAACAAAAATAAAAAAGAGAAAAGAATAATTTAGATAAAAATATAATTCCCTATTTAAGGTTAGATTTACATAAAAATCTAAATAAAATTTATAATAATCATAGTAAAAGAACCCTCAATAATTGTTTAATAATACAAATATTGAAAAATAAAAATTTAAAAGAACACAATTAAATTAAAAAGTTTATTTTTTGTAAATATATTTTATGTTTTTTTAGAATAAAAGTAAAATATAATATATAATATATTTAATTTTAAATTAAATATATTGTAATATAAAATTAAAATAAATAATAAATATTTTAATTGATGATAAACTGAGAAATAGAAAAATAAAATAATATAAAACTTTTGATAATAAAAAAAATATGAGAAGTAACGTAAAAAAACCAACTTTTAGTATATATAATTTTATAATTTAGAGTGAATAAATTAAAATCATTACAAGAAAAAAACAAAGAAAACAAAGAAAAAAAAGAAAAAAAAGTAAACACAAAATCTAATAATCAATCAGAAAATTTAAATAAAAAAAATGATGAAAAAGAAAAGAAATCACCAAATTTAGATAAAGAAAATACTTTAAAAAAAAATAAAGAAAATAATTCAGATTCAACAAATAATTCATCTCTAAAAGAAAAAGAAGAGAAAGAAGTATTTGATAGTGAAAAAGACAATGAAAGACGTTTAAGTATTATAATAGAATTAGAAAAAAAAAGAGAATTAAAAGAAAAAGAAGAAAAAAAAGAAAAAGAAAGAATAAGAAAAGCTTTATTAAAAGTTACTAGTATAGTTAAAAATAAAAATGGTTTAATAAATTTAGGTAATACTTGTTATATGAATTCATGTTTACAAATATTAATTCATTGTTCTCCATTTATTGAAAAATTATTTTGTGAAGTTCCAACTGAGAATTTAAGTAAAGAATTCTATGATTTATGCAATGAACAACTATTAAATGTTTCAAAACCAATAAATATAAAAAATATTTTTTCAGAAAAACATAATAATTATAAAGGCTTTTTACAACATGATAGTATAGAATTTTGTCGATTATTTTTAGAAGATATTTCTTATGAAATGAATAAAGTTAAAATTATTCCTCCTTATATTGAATTAGATGATAATAATAAAACAAAAGAACAAATAAATATTGAATTTGATAAAATTTTTAAAAGAAGAGAAAATTCAATTGTTGTTGATACATTTTATGGTCAATTTATAAATATTTTTAAATGTAAATGCGGATTTGAAACTTATTCATATGAAAAATTTTTAGATATTCCTTTATTATTTATTGAAAAAGGAACGACAAAAATTAAAACTTTATTAAAAAATTTTTTCGAAGAAGAAAAAATTGATTTAAGTTCTAAATGTAAAAAATGTAAAAAAAAAGAACAATATAAAAAATTTCTTAGAATTGCTTATCTTCCTGAAATTTTAATTTTGTCTTTACAAAGGTATGATTATAGAAAGGATGTTAAAAATAATTCGAAAATTAAATTTAAAGATACAATTGACTTAGAAGATTTTATTGATAAAGATTGTTGTGGGAATTATTCAACTAAATATAATTTAATTGGAATTGTTAATCATACTGGTAATATTAATTTTGGACATTATTATTCTTTTATAAATATTGAAAATGAATGGTTTGAATTTAATGATAGTAGTTGCTTTAGTTTTTCAAAATTAAATAATTCTAGTGAAACCGCTTATATTTTAATTTATGAAAGAATATAATATATTTTTATTTTTTCAATCACAATTAATTTTTATTGTTTTTATCAATGACTTTTTTATTTTTTTATTTTTATAAAAATTAATTATTTTAATTTAAATAAATTATTTTCTCAAATTCATAATAAATAAATTTAGTATTAAATATCATTTATTTTCCACTTACATAATTACTATCTCTTATTTTCACTTCTACTGAGATTTCTTCTGAATTAGCATTATAATTTGCTTCACTTCCAATTCTATAAATAATATAAATATTTTCATAAGCTAATTTTAATTTTATACAAATATCAATGTAAATTCCAAAAAAACAATATCCAGTTAAAAGATAAGGAATTATAACTTTAACTGGGAAAAGAATAATCAAAGAGGTATCATTAGGAATTAATAAAAATAGTATCATAGGAATAGCATGAGGAAAAAAAATTAAAGTTCTATATATTAAATTTTTTATTTTATAATTTTTTGACCATTTATTTATTTGTTCTTCTTTAAAGGGTCTATTTATTTTACTTTTAGAAAGAAAAAAATATAAACCATAATGAGCTCCTATTAATAAAAAAAGGACACAACCAATAAAAAAACCATCGTGATTAAATTTTCTATATAAAGGAAGATGAGAACATTCTTCAGCAATAATATATTCATATTGTTTCCAATTATTTTTTCTAAAAAAATACAAAGATAATAATATTAGAAAATATACTAAAAATTTTATAGAGTGTATTCTATTTTCTAATTTTCCTGTAATATATTGATAAAATTTTTTCCCTGAATAAGCATTTAAACAAATAATATGAAAGAAATAAAAATACATACCAATACCTAAAACTCCACCATATAAAATTTGATTTAAAGAATGAATAGATAGAAAAATTCTACTTAAAGAAATTAAAAAAGAGAAGAAAATAGTAAAAATTAAAAGTATAATTTTCATTATAAATTTTTTATTAAAATATGGTAAATCTATTATAATATTCCATAAGCTTAGATATATAGAAAAAGAAGAAAAAGAATGACCAGAAGGATTTCCATATCCTCCATCACATGTTCTTTTTATTTTAGGATTTATCCAAAAAGGTCTTGGAGAACCATATAATATTTTTAAAATATTATCATAATAACTTGCTAAAACAATAACTGATGCGAAAGTATATGATATATTTATTGGAAATAAAATCAGAACTATTACCAACAATGGTATTAATGCTCCTTGAGTTCCTAATTTTGAAATAAATTTAAATATTTTTATAAAATATTCTGGAGTTTTGGTATATAAATTTGATTCTATTTCAAGGGACTTTTCAAATAAAGGTTTACGATATATTTGTTCAAATATTATTGCGGATATAATGTATGTAATAAATATTATTATTTTTGCTTTGAACCATGAAGAATTGCCTATCATATTTTTTAATGATTTTTGAGTTATTTTTTCAATTTTAATAATTTATATTTAAATTAATTTTTATTTATTTTTTTCGGTTAAAAATAAATTTGAATTTATTAAATCAATCGCCAAAATAGTATATAAATACATTTTAATGAAAGGAAAAATGATAAATATCACTAATTAATTTTTTCTCTTAATTTAAATAAAAAAAAGAGGAATTTTAAAAAAGTCTTAATTTAAAGGGATAATATAATTCAAATTTAAAAAAAATAAAAGTTCAAATTAAAGTTAAAACAGTAATTTTGTCGTTTTTATGAAAATATTGTGTGAAGATTTGTTATATGCAAAAAAAGATAATGATGAAATTAATATAATATGAATTTATTATTTTTTTCAATTTTTAAGATTAATATATGAATTAAAAAGTAAAATTAATTATATTGAAATAAAATTTAATAAAAATTTAAAAAAGCTATAACATAAAAAATCTAAATAAAAAAATAAATTAAAAAATAAAAAACAACAGCAAATAATATATAAAAATAAAAAAACCAAATAAAAAAAGACAAACAAAAAAGAACATTTTAATAAAAATTAAATTCCTTAAATATAACATAAAAATAATCCAAAAAAAAAACTAAAAAATAACATAATAATCTTTAAAAAAAAATAAAAAAAGAAAAATGGAAAGTACAGAAGAACCAACACAAGAACAAGAAGGAGAAACTCAAGACGAAGCATTAATGGAGCAAATAGACGGAATGATAGATCGTCTTCTTGCAGTAAAAGGGTAAAAGAAAAAAATATATATTTAAATAACATAAAAAAAAAATAGTAAAAAACCAGGAACAAATGTATCATTATCAGAAACTGAAATAAAACTTCTAATATCAAAATGCAAAGAAATAATAATGAAACAACCAGTTTTTCTTGAATTAGGATCTCCAATAGCAGTAATAGGAGATATTCATGGTCAATACTCAGATTTACTTAGATTATTTGGATATGGTGGCTTTCCTCCAGCTTCAAATTACCTTTTTTTAGGAGATTACGTTGATAGAGGAAAAAATTCAATAGAAACTATATCTTTATTAATGGCATATAAAATTCGTTATCCTGAAAATTTTTTTTTCCTTCGAGGAAATCATGAAGCTGAATTAGTAAATAGATTATATGGCTTTTATGATGAATGTCGTAGACGTTATAATATAAAATTATGGAAGCAATTTATAGAAATGTTTAATTGGTTACCAGTAGCTGCGTTAATAGATGATAAAATATTTTGTGTTCATGGAGGTTTATCTCCAGATATGCAATCAATAGAACAATTATATAATATTCAAAGACCAACTGATGTTCCTAATTCAGGTTTACTTTGTGATATATTATGGAGTGATCCTGATCCAGATGTTGAAGGATGGGGTGAAAATGAAAGAGGTGTTTCTTATACTTATTCTAAAAGTTGTGTATTAAAATTTTTAGATGATAATAATTTAGATTTAGTTTGTAGAGCTCATCAAGTTGTTGAAGATGGTTATGAATTCTTTGCTGATAGACAATTAGTCACTATATTTAGTGCTCCTGATTATTGTGGGGAATATTCTAATTGTGCTAGTATGATGCTTATTGATGAAAATTTAATGTGTAGTTTTAAAGTGTTGAAACCTTTGAGTGAAGTTGAAAATATGCCCAGTGGACAAATACCTGATGCAGGACCTGATAAAAAAATTATTGAGTAATTGTTAAAAAATGACTTCTATTTTTTTGTTTTTTTGTTTTTGTTTTGGATTTTTATTTGTTTTTGTTGGAGAATTTTATTTGGTTTTTTTAAATTTTCAAAAATATTTATTTTTTTATTAAAAATATTCATTTATTTATTTTTTTTAAAGAAATTAATTATTAGAATAAAGTTTTAAATCTTATTACTATTTTCAAAAAATATTTCTTTTATTGTTAATATCTTATATATTTTTTATTTTATAATTGTTTAAGTTTTCTTTATCTTAAACTTTTTAATTATCTTTTTATTAATGATTATTTTATAATTTATACAAACATTTTAATTCATTGGAAAAACTTCTTTAGAATAATTGAGAAAAAATTGTATTTTTCAATATATAATATTTGTTCAATTAATTTATTTTTTCTATTTTGTATTTTTTTCAGTAATATAATCTAAACAATTATCAGGAGAAAAATAAGAATGTATTTATAAAGATTTAGATAGTCTTTCTAGTATTTATTGTGAGAAAGTAATATTATTCATTTCATTCAAATAATTGTAAATATAATTAATAGTGAAATTAAACTAAATTATAAAAAGCAAAAATTTTTTTCTATAAAACCAATTAATATTAATGTAATATCAACTAATTAATTTTTTTAAGTGTTTTTAAATATAAATTAATGATATTGTTTTTATAATCTTCAATTTTTTTTCCATATTTTAACTAAT
>JAEEGK010012003.1_pt1 | contig 19735 bp, 17 predicted proteins | sample 8958771 | NCBI WGS metagenome assembly JAEEGK01 (sample SAMN16246547, study PRJNA631951) | gut metagenome | biome: gut microbiome; feature: rumen; material: SC-attached | host: Bos | place: Iran: Karaj | collected 2018-10
GCGCGTGCTGCAGATGATTTCCTTCCTCTCACCCGTCCTGGCCCGCACTTCTGACGAAGGCGAGCGGGAACGCCTTGCAGCCGAAGTGGAGGCGGCGGTCCGCAGCCTATGATCACCCATCCGCACGTGAAGGTCAACCTGGGCCTGTCGGTCCTGCGCCGGCGGCCGGACGGCTACCACGACATCGAGACGCTGTTCGTGCCTTACCACGGCCTGTCCGACACCTTGGAAATCATCGTGGGCGATGACTGGAGTGAGACTTCGGCCTCCCTGTTCGCCCGTTATGCGCCGTCCGAGATCGCGCAGGGCATCGCGCCCGACGGCTCGCTGATGGTGACCCTCGCGCGCCGCGGCGGCGTGGACTGGGATCCGCTGAAGGACCTGACGGCCCGCGCCTACGCCCTGTTGGCGGCCGATTTCAAGTTGCCGCCGATGAAGATCTATCTGGAGAAAACCGCCCCCGTGGGGGCCGGCCTCGGCGGCGGCTCGTCGGACGCGGCTTTCGCACTCCGCATGGTGGCGGAACTGGCCGGACTGGACCTCGGCGACGAGGCCCTGGCCGCCTACGCCGCCCGCCTCGGCAGCGACTGCGCCTTCTTCGTCTACGACAGTCCCATGTTCGGCGAAGGCCGCGGCGAAATCCTCACCCCCTACGACCTCGACCTCTCCGCCTTCGACCTCCAAGTCATCGTCCCGGAAGGAATCTCCGTAAGCACTGCCGAAGCATACCGTGGCATTGTCCCTCGCGAGGGATCTGCCCCTCGGGCCAGCGAAGGCCCTGAAAATGGATCCACGGAGGCGGGTGGGCAGGTCGCTGCAGAGGCCATTCCCCGAAGGGTTAAAAACTCCGGCCTCTGCGGCGACCTGCCCGCCCGCCGGGAACCCCCGATACCCCTCCGCGAAGCCCTCTCCAAGCCCGTCGGACAATGGCGCGACTGCCTCGTCAACGACTTCGAAGCCACCGTCTTCGCGGCACACCCGGAACTAGCCGCCCTCAAAAGCCAGCTCTACGCCGACGGCGCCCTCTACGCCTCCATGTCCGGCAGCGGCTCCGCCCTCTTCGCCCTCCGGCCCGCCGCAAAAAAATAGGCCCCGAAAGTACAAATTGCCGAAAAAAATAGTATATTGGAAGGTCAAAACGCAAACATTATGACCAACCAAGACTACAAGAACGCGGCTCTGGCCGCTCTCAAAGGCAAATGGGCCCCCGCCGTACTGGTGACGATCATGGTCGTCCTTCTTTACATTCCCTACTACGTTTTCTACTTCGGGACTCTCTCCACCATGCAGTCCGTGCAGGTCGATCCGCTTGGCGCCTCTTCCTGGTTCTGGATCGTTTTCGGGATTTCCTACCTGTACATATTGTTGGCAGTCATGCCCTTCATCTACGTCGGCTATACCAACACGTTCAAGAATCTTCTCCTGACGGGTGACGACCGGCTCACGGCCAACGCGTTCAAATTCGCCTTCTCCCGCTGGCTCCGCAACTTCTGGGGCATCTTCCTGATGGGACTCAAGATCATGCTGTGGACCTTCCTCCTGATCATCCCGGGCATCATCAAGAGCTTCAGCTATGCGCTCACTCCCTTCCTTCTGGTGGACTGCCCGGAGCTTACCCCGCTTCAGTGCATCAAACTCAGCGACCGGATGATGAAAGGGCATAAGTTCGACCTTTTCTATCTATACCTGAGTTTCATCGGCTGGTTCCTCCTCGGCATCCTGACGCTGGGCATCGGCTATCTCTGGCTCTATCCCTACATGCAGACGAGCATCGCCTCCTTCTATGAGGACGTCAAGGAACAGTACCGCGCCGGACTCGAACCCGCTGCTCCGGCAGAGCCTGCCGCCCCTGCGGAGACGCCCGCAGAATCATAGACAAAACCAATTAAAACCAATAAGTTATGGCAACAATCATCTACATCCTGGGTATCATTATCGGCATCTGGTGCGTGCTGGATATCTTCAAGAAGACTTCGATCGGCATCATCGGCAAGATCCTCCTGTCCATCGCCGTCCTCGCGTTCAGCTGGGTTGGATTCATCGTGTATTATTTCCTGATCAAGGACAAGATCTAGAGATCCAGGAGTCCGTCCGGAATCTCCATTTCGAGCACCCGGGCGTCGGGATCCGCAGAAAGGATCAGATCTTCGTGGAACGGGACCAGCACGCTGGTTCCGTTCTTCGTTTCCACCTCCAGACAGGGGTTGGCGGGGATGTCGAGGAAGCCGGTAATCCGGCCCGCCCCGGCGAGGGTCCATCCGACGAGGTCCCCCAGACCTTCCTCGTCGCCCTCCTCTTCTTCCCAATCCACCCAGACACTCTGGCCGACCAACTCCTCGGCGTCTTCCAGGGAGGTGACGTCGTTGAGGTGGACGATGGCGCGGCTGTTGCCCCGCTGGGTCAGGGAAGAAATAAAAAATGGAACCGGTAATCCATCGAAATAGATGAATACCGGTTCCCCAAGCGAAATTTCTTCAGGGTCGATGTCACGGAATCCGACAAGGAGTCCGCCATCGGTCCCATTGGACTTAAGTACCTTGGCTATCTGCTGCAGGGGCATAAACTATGCCTCGGGAGCAACCTCGGCCTCTTCAGCGGTCTCAGCGGCAGCTTCGGCGGCCTTCGCGGCGGCTTCAGCCTCAGCCTCGGCGCGCTTCTTGGCGATAGCCTCGGCCCTTTGCTCAGAAACCTTGATCTCCGCAGCCTTCGCAGCCTTGGCGGCCTCGACGGCGGCCATGGTCAGGTTGGACTTCTTAGCGGCGATCTTGGCGTCCCTCTGAGCCTTCCAGTCGTTCCACTTCTGATCCGCAGCTTCCTGCGTGAGAGCACCCTTGGCGACGCCACCGTCGAGGTGGTGCTTGAGGAGGACACCCTCATAGGAGAGGATGCGGCGAGCGGTGAGCGTAGGCTGGGCACCCACTTTCAGCCAAGCCAGGGCGCGATCGAACTTGAGGTTGATCGTGGCGGGGTTGGTGTTGGGGTTGTACGAGCCGATCTGCTCGATGTAACGACCGTCGCGAGGTGCGCGAGCGTCTGCCACAACAATGTGGAAGAATGCGAAATTCTTCTTTCCGTGGCGCTGTAAACGAATCTTAACAGCCATTGTGAATCTGTTTTTGTTTAATAAAGTTATACCTTGGCGTCCCTTCCCGAGGGACAAAAAACTCTGAGAAAGCTCCCAGAGTCTTGTGCGGTAGGTGAGAGTCGAACTCACACAGGCCAATGCCCACTACCCCCTCAAAGTAGCGTGTCTACCATTTCACCACTACCGCAAAATATGTCTCCCTTGACTTCACAAGGGACTGCAAAGATACACCAAAAACTCTAATCCGCAAATAATTCCGACATTTTTTTACAAATACAGGCGGTTCTCTCCGGGCCGCAGGGGCCGGGTGCGTCCGTTCCAGACGAAGACGCCTTCCACCCCCTCGGGGAGGGTGATTGTGGCGCTGAGTTTGCCCGTGGAGGAGCGCTTGTAGGCGGCCGAAATGGTTCCCCGCGGATGCGGGATGCTGCCCGAAACCTCCTGGAGGAATCCGGGGCAGGGGGCGATGCGCACGCGGCGGAAGCCCGGGGCGGCGGCGTCGATGCCCAGCACGATGCGGAAGAATTCGATGTTGGGGCTGGATCCCCAGGCGTGGCAGTCGGAACGCGAGGGCTCCGGCATTTCTGCCCAGGTCGTCAGGCCCAGCGCCATTTGCTCGCGTAGGAAGCCCAGGCTCGAAAGGTATTCGTCGCCACAGCCGCTGCGGGCCATCGCGCGCTGCAGGTAGTAACGGAAATAGATGGTGCAGGGGCGCAGGTCCCGGTCGGCGAGGACGCGTTTCATCAGTCCTGCGCTCTCGGGCCCGGTGACCAGATCCGCGAGGATCGCGAGGGCGTTGACGTGCTGGGAGAAGGCCTTCTGCGCGCCGTCATCGGCGAACAGCTGCTTCTCAGGGGCCCAGTAGGCAGCCTTGGCCGCGGCAACGGCTTTTTCCGCCGCGCGGCGATAACCTGCGGCGAACCAGGGGTCACCGAACGCGTCCTCCATTTCCGCGGCGTCGCGCAGGGCCAGGATGTGGATCAGGTCCAGATAGGCGCTCCGCCCTTCGGCGTCGGCCGGGAAGGTCCCGCTGTCCAGGTCCGCCCAGTCGGCGAAATTCCACGAAGGGACGCGGTGCAGCAGGCCGTCTTCCCCCAGGCTTTCGCTGAACCAGCGCAGGGTGCTGCGCATCGCCGGGAGCAGGGTTTTGAGATAGGCCTCGTCGCCGCGGTACATCCACCAGTCGTGGCAGGTGTTCAGCCAGAAGAGCGCGTAGGGCGCGATGTCCTGGAGAATGTGGGAAGGGTAGCGGCTGGCCATCAGGCCGTCGCCGTTCAGGGATTGCCGGCCCTGCTCCAGCAGGTTGCGCACCAGGCAGGTGTCGCGGGTGTTGAACATCGTCACGAGGGCCTGGATGCGGGCGTCGCCGAAGTATTGCAGCTGCTCATAATAGGGGCAATCCATATAGGTTTCGTGCGCGCAGAGTCGGGCGGTGCGCCAGCCGATGTCGAGCATCTTCTGCAAGGACGGATCCGTCGGGGCCTCGAAGGTGCTCTCGCGTTCGAAGGGGTACATCGAGGATACGGCGGTCAGGGAGTCGAGGGTCAGGGGTTCGTCCCGGGTCTGGACGGTCAGCCTGAGGTAACGCCAGGTGCGCCACCAGAGGGGCTCGAAACTGCGGTCCGCGCCTCCGTCTGCGATAATTACGTCCTGATAACCGGCGAAGATCTTGCCGCTTGTCTCGTTCCGGTTCCCCTTAGCCCAGCCTTTCTCCTGCTCGAAGAGGGCCTCGGCATAGCCCAGGGTTATTTCGGCGCCCGCTCCGCCACTGAAATACAGGCGGGGGTAGCCGGTTGTGAGTTCGTGGTTGTCAATGAGGAATTCCAGGGTGTGCCCGGCGGGAATCGTCGTCCCGTTCAGGCGCGGCGTCAGGGGCAGGGGCCGGGTTTCCATCGGGGGAATGGGGCGGGGGACCAGGTACCAGAGATGATAGTTGCCCGCGCCTTTCAGGGCTGCCTTGCCGAGGGGTTTTGCGGCAAACCAACAACTGTCCACGAATGCAGTCGTGTCGCTGGGAGAGGCCGGTTTTTCCCAGCCCCAGGGGTATCGGGTGCCGTCCACCCGGTCGGTGCAGCCGGCGGCGTAATAACCCCGGACCTGAACGGGCTCCGGACTGTAGGCGTCCGTTTTGAGCGATTCCCAGCTGGCATCCGTATCCAGCACGCGCTCCGCTTCCGTGTTGCCCTGGAGGAGGAATCCGGCCTTTCCCAGACTCATCAGCGCGACCGGCCGCTGGTCCGCGAAGTTCCAGACCACGGCGGCGACGAGATTCTCACCCGCGTGGAGCCAGGGAGCGATATCGACCGTATCGAAACTCCAGTTGCGCACGTCGCCCTTGGCGGGACCGAGCGAGACCTGGGTGCCGTTGACGTACAATTTATATCGATTGTCCGCGGAGACGTGGACGATGAACTGCTCCGGCTTCTCGCTGAGGGTCAGGCTCTTGCGGAAGAAATACACGCCGTAGTCCGGGTCCGCCTCCGGGCTTGTGATCCACTGCGCGCTCCAGCGGCCGTTGTTGTAGCCCGGCCTTTCCGCCCACGCGTCCAGCAGCTCCGGGTTGATCCGGCTGTCATACGCCGGCAGTCGGATCTGCGCCGTCGTCCGGAATCCGGAGAAGACGGAAAGGATCAGGAAAGCCGTGAGGCAAAGGGCTTTGTGATAATCTTTCAGGTGTATGGAAAGCCTTTTCATACCTTCTGTGTTAACAATGGACTTTTGGTCCGTCCGACGAAGATAGTGATTTTTTACGAACCCCGTTTCCGGGGCTGCCACCTCCTCTTCACCGGCCCGAGTGATCTCAATGGCGCAGAAAATGTTCCATTGAGATCACAGATTTTTATGTTTCTTTCCGTTTGTAATCTTTATCTGCCGTATCTTTGCGATATGGAAGCGATCATCCGGGACAGTCAGTTCGACCTGGCGGAAAAATATGTGGAGGAGACCTCCGTGTCTGTGTTCCTCACGGGCAAGGCGGGGACGGGCAAGACGACGTTCCTTCGCTACATCGTGGAGCAGACCTCGAAACGCTGCGTGGTGCTGGCGCCGACCGGCGTCGCCGCCGTGAACGCGCGGGGCAGCACTATCCATTCCTTCTTTTCCCTGCCGCTCTGTCCCTATCTTCCGGACGTCCCGGAGCTCAAGACGGAGTACCAGATGCCCGAGCACCTGCGGAAACTCAAGAAAGAGAAGGTCAAGATCATCCGTACCCTGGATCTGCTCATCATCGACGAGATCTCGATGGTCCGGGCCGACCTGATGGACGCCGTGGATGCGACCCTCCGCCGTTACCGCCGCTCCTCCAAGCCCTTCGGCGGCGTCCAGCTGCTGATGATCGGGGACGCGCGGCAGCTTTCCCCGGTCGTGACAGAAGCCGAGCGGCCCTTCCTCAGCCGCGTCTATCCTTCGCCCTATTTCTTCCACAGCAAGGCCCTGCGGAAGCTGCCGTTCGTAACCATCGAGCTGGAGACAATCCACCGCCAGGAAGATGCCGCATTCATCGAAATCCTCAACGCCGTGCGGGACGCGCGCCTGGATCCGCAGTCGCTCCGGCGTCTGAACGCCCGCGTGGGAGCCCCAGCCGGCGACGACTGGATCCGGCTCACGACCCACAACGCCCAGGCCGACGGCATCAATGCGCGGAGGATGGACGCCCTTCCCGGCGAAATGCAGGTCTTCGAAGCGGAGATCGAAGGCGAATACCCGGAAAGCCTCTATCCGGCCGCCGTGGAGCTCTCCCTGAAGGAAGGCGCCCGCGTGATGTTCATCCGGAATGACGCCGACGGGCGCTTCTACAACGGAAAACTGGGAACGGTGAAATCCTTTGAGGCGGCATCCATCGTCGTGACGGATGACGACGGCGCGGACATCGACCTGGAGCGCGTCGACTGGGAGAACCTCAATTATGCCTTGAATCCCGAATCCGGCGAAATCGAGCAGGAGATCAAGGGCGTCTTCCGCCAATTCCCCCTGCGTCCCGCCTGGGCGGTGACCATCCACAAGAGCCAGGGCCTGACCTTCGACCATGTAGTCATCGACGCAGGCGCCGCCTTTGCCTTCGGGCAGGTCTACGTGGCGTTGTCCCGCTGCCGGTCGCTGGAAGGTATTTCCCTGATGACGCCGATCAGTCCATCCCTCCTGCTTTCGGATGCCGACGTGGCGGCGTTCAATGCATCTTTCCCCTCTCCGATCGAGGTGGAAGGGGCGCTGGACCGTTGCCGGAAAGACTTTGAGATGGAGCAGGTCTGCGCGTGCTTCGACTTTGAGGAACTCCGGCGCCTGGTCCTTTCGCTCCGGAAGGTCTGGAAGGATTCGGCGCTCCCGGGGACCTATTCAGCGCTGACGGAGAAACTGGAGACGATGGCGAATACGCTCGTGGAAATGGAGGACGTGGCCGCCCGGTTCCGGCGTCAGCTGCAGTCCCTGCGCAACGATCCGACCCGTCGGGCGGAACGCATCTCGAAGGCCTGCGAATACTTTCTGCCCCTCGTGGAAGGCCTCGAGTTGGAGAAGATCCTGTCCGTGGAAATAGACAACGCCGAGGTGAAGAAACGCATCAAGAACCTCGGAACCGAGATCCTGCCCCAGTTGCAAATCCATCAGGATACGCTCCGGGAGGTGCAGACGGAAGGTTTCGACGCCCAGGCTTACCGCAGCGTGCGCCTGGCGGCGATGCTGGAGGACGGGAAGAAGCCCCGGAAAGCCGTCCGGCCGAAACCCGTCGAGACCCGCGACGTCTACAACGACAACCGCCACCCGGAACTCGTGGAGAAGCTCATCGCCTGGCGCCGGGAGAAGGCCAAGGAACTGGGCGTCCCCGCCTTTCACATCCTGCATCAGAAAACCCTCCTGGGCATCGCCGACGCCAAGCCCGACTCCCGGGCGCAGCTGCTCGAGGTCTGGGGTTTCGGTCCGGAACTCTGGAAGAAGTATGGGATGGAAATCCTGAAGGTGCTTGGCGAATCTCCCCAAGAATCATTAACTTTGCCGTAGTCAACTGAAACAAAACCGACCATGAGACCCATCGTCACCCATTTCACGGACAACGACCTGTACACCTTCACCTGTCAGTATTACATCTTGATGAAATACCCCCGCGCGGAAGTGGAATACACTTTCTTCGACCGCAACGGCACCTGCTACCCCAAGGGCTTCGACAAGTTGCTCCGGGAGCAGCTCGACCACATGGCCGAGGTCGTGTGCACCCAGGAGGAGGCCGACTACATGCGTGACGCCTGTTACTTCCTGCCCCTGTGGTACTTCACCTTCCTGAAGGGCTACCGTTTCAATCCCAAGGAAGTCAGCATCAGCCAGGACGAAGCGGGGCATCTGGACATCACGGTCCGGGGGAAATGGTTTTCCACCATCATGTGGGAGATGCCCATCCTCTCGACGATTTCTGAACTGATGCACGAACTGCAGGGCGATTTCGAAAAATACGACCCTGTCCTGGAGCGCAAGCGGGCCGTCGAGAAGTCCGAGCGCATCTTCGGCGCCGGCCTCGTCTTCGGCGACATGGGTACGCGCCGGCGGTTCAGTTTCGAGCACCAGGACATGGTGATCGGCGCGATGAAGGAAGTCTACAATTCCCGGCAGTGGCCGGGCACATTCACCGGCACGAGCAACGTCTGGTTGGCGATGAAGCACGGGACCAAGTGCCTCGGCACGATGTCCCACCAGCTTATTTCCTTCGAGGAAATCGTCAGCGGCGTCTTCGAATGCAACTTCAACGTGATGCGCAAGTTCAGCGACGTCTATGACGGCGACAACGGCATCTACCTCTACGACTGCTTCGGCGACAAGGTCTTCTTCAACAACCTCTCTAAGCGCATGGCGATGATGTACAAGGGACTGCGTGTGGACAGCGGGGATGAAGCGGAGCAGACCGAAAAGATCATCGCCAAGTACAAGTCCCTGGGCATCGACCCCGCGACCAAGCAGGTGGTTTATTCCAACGGTCTGGACATCGACAAGGCCATCGAGATCCACAAGATGTGCGCGGGTCGGGTGCAGGACAGCTACGGCGTCGGCACGCACATCACCTGCGACATCGTCGGCGTCAAGCCGATGAACATTGTCGTCAAGCTCACCCGTGGCCGCATCACGGAACTCCGTGAATGGCACGACTGCATCAAGCTTTCCTGCGACAAGGGAAAGACCCTGGGCAACCCGGACAAGTGCAAGTATATCCTCTCCATCGTGGGCGAATAAAACATAAGGCGTATGGATATCAGGATAGGGCAGGGGTATGACGTGCACGCGCTCCAGACGGGCCTCCCGATGTGGCTCGGGGGCGTGAAGATCCTCTCGGACAAGGGATTCGTCGCGCACAGCGACGGGGATGTGGCCATCCACGCGCTCTGCGACGCCCTGCTGGGGGCGCTGGCCCTCGGTGACATCGGGCATCATTTCCCCGACACTTCCGAGGAATGGAGGGGCGTGGACAGCAAGTTGCTGTTGCAGAAGGTCTGCGCGCTGGTCGCGGAAAAGGGGTACGCGGTGTCGAACGTGGACGTCACGATCGCCCTGCAGGCGCCTAAGATCGGGCGCTATGTCCCGCAGATGCGGGCGTGCCTGGCTGAAGTCATGGGGGTCGGGGTGGACCGCGTGTCGGTCAAAGCCACCACGACCGAACGCCTCGGCTTCGTCGGCCGCGGCGAAGGCTGCGAAGTCTGGGCCGTGGCGCTGCTGACCGCCCTCTGAGCCGTCTTTTTAACTTTTTCGGGCAAAAGGGCGGATTTTTTTTGCAATTAATTAAAAGTGTTGTACTTTTGCAGTCCCGTTTTGAGCGGGGTATGACATTGAGATATGGTGTAATGGTAGCACTACAGATTCTGGCTCTGTCAGTGAGGGTTCGAATCCTTCTATCTCAACAAGTCGGCAACCGGTGCGTCCGGTTGTTTGTTTGACAGCAAGTGTGTTGGCGGGGTAGCTCAGCTGGTTAGAGCGTCGGATTCATAATCCGGAGGTCGTGGGATCGTGACCCACTCCCGCTACAAAAGCGGTGCTTTTGCAGCGAAGAGTCTTCGACTCATTGGGGGACGAATCCCCCAAACCCCCTTAGGTCGCTGCGCTCCGATCCTAAACAACCTAATCATATATCTCCCGGCGCTTTACATAGCGGCGGTTTTTTTGTATCTTTGCGGGAGAACGCCGATAGATATGTTCAAGAAACTCAGCGTCATCTTACTCCTTCTGATCCCTGTCTTAACCCGGGCCGGCAATATGGATGTAAAAGTATACAAAGGCACGAGCCGCTACAACAGCGACGTGATCTGCACCGTCCGCGACGGAAAGGTTTACAAAAAGACTTCCGTGTACAATTCGGACATCGTCTGCACCGTCCGGAAGGATCAGGTGTTCAAGGGAACGAGCATCTATAGCTCGGATGTCCTGTACACCGTCCGGGACGGGAAAGTGTACCGGGGGACATCCGTCTATAACTCTGACATCGTGATGACGATACGGGACGGGAAGATCTACAAGGGCACTTCCATCTACAATTCTGACGTTCTGGCCAATATCCGGGACGGGAAGGTGTATGACGGGACTTCCAACTACAATTCAGATGTCCGCTTCACCCTTGACGGTCCCCTGACCATCGAGGAGTTCGTGGCCGTGTGGCATACGGTCCTGTATGTCTACTGATCCAGCGCTTCCAGATAGAAACTGACGGGGCGGAAGCCGTCGTTGCAGCTGATCATGGCGCTGAAAGGATTCTTCATCCAGCCGTCATAGAAATTGCCCTCGCCCCGTGCGAGGGCTTTTACGAAGGGGCGCATCGAGACCCAGGCCGCTTCGCACAATCCCTCCGGCTTCCGGCCGCCCACGGAAATCCACGTCTGCCCCAGGCAGGTCTCGCAGGCATGCTCGATGGGGTTCTCGTACCGCGCCATCAGGTCGGGATACTCGGTCCTGCGCACCGCGGTGATCTTCACTTTCTTCATACCGGGCAAAGATAAGCATTTAGATTGATTTGGATTTATGGCTGAAAAACAATACTTTCGAAAAAAATCCAGGATATGACGCACAAAGAGCACTATGACGCGCCCGCGATGCAGCTCATCGGGGTGGAGCAGGGGTACGTGGTCTGTACCTCCGGCGGCACGGAACCGTTCACGGATGGCAACAATTATGGTGAGGGTTTGTTCAATTGAGGAGGGCCGTACGATGAAAAGAATGTTATTGATTGCGGCCTTCGCCGCCCTTTCCCTGACCGCCTGCCGGCAGGACCTGACAGAAAACATTCTCTATGAAGGCGTGTCCGTCTTCACGGCCACGACCGAGAGTTCCGCAACCCGTACGGCGCTGAGCCAGAACGGAAGTGCCTATGACGTGGTCTGGAGCAATGGCGACCGGATCACCGTCGTGGATGGCGCTGGGACGCCGAACGTGGGCGTTTATGAAACGACCGGTTCCGAAACGCGCGCTGAATTCACACTAAGCAGTGGCTCCGAAGCCGTCACACCGGACTTCAAAGCATACTATCCGGCCACGCTTTACAACGACGGCGCGCCGGCCCTCCCTGCCACCCAAACCTATGTGGAGGGCAATATCACAGGTTCTCCGATGTATGCGGAGAGCGGCAGCAAGAGCCTGGCCTTCAAGAATCTCTGCGGCATCGTTCGCCTCAGCGTCAGTACGACCCAGGAAGGGAAAAAAGTGCGTCGCATCATCCTGCGCGCCGCCCAGGGTTTGAGCGGCGCCATCACCAACGCCTCGACGCTTTCTTCCAACGGTTATGCGGCGACCGTCTCCGGGACGGAGGGTGTCACCCTGGATTGCGGCGAGGAAGGCGTAGCCATCGGCGGGGAAGCCATTCCCTTCCATATCGCCGTCCCGGCCGGGAGCTATACGGACTTCGCCATCACGGTTGTGACCACCGACGGTGAGGTGCAGACCCGTACGGCCACGGCCGCCATCGAGGTGGAACGGAGCAGCATCACTTCCATCACGCTGGGCTTCGGGGAGCTGGGCGCCACTACCGGCAGCGCTGATGTTGCTGAGGGCAGCCCGCAGCCCTGGGTGCAGCTTTGGCCCGGAGGCCCCAAATGGGCCTGCTTCAACGTGGGTTCTGCCATCTATAGTTACGAGGGAGTCACGGAATTCACCCATCCGGCTGTAACCGGCGGATATTATTCCTATCGGGGGAGACTGGACTCCACGCCTAACGCGGGCGCCGTGGAGGATACGGCCACCGAGTTGTGGGGTGCGAACTGGGTGACGCCTACCCGCGAGCAGCAGCAAGCCCTGCTGGACAACTGCGAATGGACCTATTGCGACGGATCCAGTGTCCAGTTCGCCCCCGGCTGTACGTTGCAGGGCTGGAAGGCTACCGGCAAGGCGCCGGGATACACGGAGAATTCCATCTTCCTCCCTATGTCCGGCATCAGGGATCAGAACCGCAGGGCCCGGGAAACGGTCGGAAGCAGAGGGTGTTTCTGGTCTTCGACCGCCGGTGGTTCGGGAGCGTTTTTCATCAACTTCACCAGAACCTCCCGTCCTACCTCAACGGTTAGTGCCAACCAACCCCATGGCCTTTCCGTCCGTGCCATTTGCGTGGGTGATGATCATTTCCCCAGCATCGAAGACGATGACCTGGGGCTGTATGGCGACTTGAGCGAAAAAGAAACGGCCAATACGTACATCGTTTCTTCGGCGGGGAGATATAAGTTCAAGGCGACCGTCAAGGGCAATGGCGGCCTGGATCCCCTGACGGGAGAAACGGCCACGGCCATCGATCCCGGGACCATCGGCGGCGCCACCGTTCTTTGGGAACTGCAAGAGCGGGGTCGCGCCATCGAATTCGAAGGGAAATATCAGATCTGTCATGCCGGCGGCTACGTGTATTTCCGAACGCCGGACACTTTTGTCTCCGGCGTAGCCTGCGTCGCGATTTTCAAGGACGGTGAAGGAGGACGTTCCGGCGTTTATGACCAGAATGTGGACGAGATCCTGTGGAGCTGGCTCATCTGGAGCACGGAACAACCGGGAACCGTGGTACACAACGGATCCGTGTTCATGGACCGCAATCTGGGAGCCGTCGATCCGGGCAACGGCATGCGGGGTTTCCTGTTCCAGTGGGGCAGGAAGGATGCTTTCTCCGCCGCTACCGGCAGCTATAGTTCTTTCACCTTTGTCCCTGCGCTCAAAACGGTGTTCAGCACCATCGCCGGCATCCAGAGCATGGCTTATACGATTGCACATCCGACCGTACACATCAACAACGGTGACCCGAACTCCTGGATGTCGCGGGAGGAATATGGTACGCTGCCCTGGCGGGATGACGTTAAAACCATCTACGATCCCTGCCCGGCAGGGTGGAGGGTGCCGACATCTGCCCAGCAAAACGGATTCTCCGGACTGCCGGGAACGGGATTCAGCAATTCCGTGGATGCGTTCGGAAACCCGGGCGACGGCTATTACCGCACTAGCACGGCGACTTCTTACCCCAAGGCGTACGCTCATCGCCAGAATGGCCAGCGCAACGAATGGGGCACGAATCCTGCGATGGCCATCCGGCCGGTGAAAGATATAGTGACCGTCGACCTCAGCGAGGCGCAATCGGCCAACTGTTATTTGGTGCCGGAAGAGGGACAATACATGTTCAAGGCGACCGTCAAGGGCAATGGTTCGGCCGACCTGGGCGGCATTGCAAAGGATACCGATCCGGCCAAGATTGCCAAGGCGGAATTGGTATGGGCCACTTTCAATACCACGGAAGCGCCCGCAGAAGGGGAATTGATCAAAGATATCCAATACAAAGACGGCTATGTCTCCTTCTCCACCGGAAGTCCCTACAAAGAAGGGAATGCGCTGATAGCCGTCAAGGACGCCTCCGACAACATTCTCTGGAGTTGGCATCTCTGGTTCGAAAGCGACGACTTATCCGCGACCGCACAGACTTATCCCAACTCCGGTTATGTCGTGATGGACCGGAATCTCGGCGCCCTTACCAATTGCTATGCGGCCGATAATGCCCTGGACTTCGGCTTCGCCTACCAGAACGGGCGCAAGGATCCTTTTATGATGTCGGCAACCCGAACTACATACACCCCGCTCGGCGTGCTGGGCACATATACGAGTGCTGCCGGCACATCGACGCTCGCTTCCTCTATCTTGAGACCGACGGTTGTCTTCGGGACGGATAGTTGGGGGGGCAGCCCTGATTATTGGACGGCCGGTGACAAGACCATCTTCGACCCTTGTCCGCCAGGCTGGCATGTTGGGGCCTCAGACCTATGGAGCGCATCCGGTTTCAATTCCACGTCCTTTGTCGTCAAAGATGGCAACTGGAGCACCTATCACGGATGTGTATTCAATGGGGAAGCCTGGTTCCCTGCTTCGGGTGACCGCTGGGGCAGCAGCCACAACAACACCGGACAAAATATCCGTGTGTGGACGCGTGGCGGTGGAAAAGCCCTTGCCTCCAATGGAGGAAGTGCTCCCAATACGGGTGACGGCTCCAATCCCGGCCACGGTTATAATGTTCGCTGCGTAAAAGAATGAAAATGAAAAGATTTTTCCTCTCCCTGCTGGCCCTCTCAGTCCTGCTTCCTGCGGCGGCGCAGGTGCAGCTTAATCCTTTGTTTACAGACCACATGGTCTTGCAGCAACGGGCCGGGGTGCCTGTATGGGGCAAGGTGGCGCCCGGAGCGGCGGTCAGCGTCAAGCCCTCCTGGACGGTGAAGACCGCCAAGGCCACGGCCGACGCCGACGGGCGCTGGTCGGTAACGGTCAAGACCCCCAAGGGCAGCTTCAAGAAGCATACGCTCACGATAGACGATGGCGTCGAGCCCGTAACAATCCAAGATGTCCTGGTCGGTGAAGTCTGGTTCTGCTCCGGCCAGTCCAACATGCAGATGCCGATGGAGAGCTGGCAGGCGGTGCGCATCAACCAGGATGACATCGCCACCTCCGGCCGCTATCCGGACCTGCGCCTGCTGCAGGTGAGCCGCGCCACCGGGATGTCGGAGCGGGAGGACTTCGCCGCCGATTTCGACGGCTGGCAGCCGTCTTCGCCCGAGACCGTGCGCAATTTCTCCGCGATTGCCTGGTACTTCGGGCGCAAGCTGCAGGAGCACCTGAAGGTCCCCGTGGGTCTGATCCACAGCAGCTGGGGCGGGACGATCATCGAGGCCTGGATGAGCGCGGGCGCCATCGGTGAATTCCCCGAACTGCGCGAAAAACTCGCCGACGTGCAATTGCTTGCCAAGAGCGAAAGCGAGCGCGAACGCACCTTCCAGGAAGCGGTCGACGCCTTGATGCGCCAAGCCCGGGAGGAGGATGCCGGCCTGAAGGAACACTGGGAGATATTGCCTGCCGGAACGGCCCTCGACGCCTCCTGGCGCGACATTTCCCTGCCCAATCCCGTGCAAGTGCTCTGGCCGGAGGTCAACGGCGTCTACTGGTTCCGCAAGGAAATCGACATCCCCGCGGCCTGGGCCGGCAAGGACCTGACCCTCAGCCTGGGCCCGGTCGACGACTTCGACGAAACCTTCTGGGACGGCGTGCAGGTCGGCAGCGGCAGTGTCTGGAATATTCCCCGTTTATACAAAGTCCCGGGCGCGGCGGTCAAGGCCGGGAAAGCCGTGATCAGCATCCGCAACACCGACGACCACGGCAACGGCGGCCTATACGGCGCCGCGGCGGACCTCTGGGTCGAAGGCCCGGACGGGCAGCGTATCTCCCTGGCTGACAAGTGGAAAGTGAAACTCTCCGTCTCCTTCGAAAACATCCCCGTCAACACGGCCCGCCAGCCCAACCTGATGTCGGTGCTCTACAACGGGATGGTGCGGCCCCTCGCGCCCTACCGCATCGCGGGCGTGATCTGGTATCAGGGCGAATCCAACGCCGCCCACGCGGCGCGCTACCGCGACCTCATGCCGACGATGGTCACTGACTGGCGCCGGACCTGGGGCTACGATTTCCCCTTCTACATTACCCAGATTGCCAATCACCACGGCGTCCAGCCGGAACCGGCCGAATCGACCTGGGCGGAACTCCGGGAAGCGCAGTCGCTGACCGCCCTGCACATGAAGGGCGTGGAACAGGCCTGCATCATCGACCTGGGAGAAGCGGAAGACGTCCACCCGGTGCGTAAGCAGGAAGCGGGGGAGCGCCTGGCCCTGCTGGCTCTGGGGAATCAATACGGCGTGCGCCGGGTCGTCTGCAACGGGCCGCGGCTGCTGTCCTACAAACTTGTGGACGGGGCTGTCGAACTCTGTTTCGGGGATGTCGCGATGGGCTTGTGTACAAAGCCGTCCGGGGCGTATGCCGAAGCCCGGTACGGCTCGGTGGCGATGGATCTGGATTTGGTGAAGCAAGCCGAAAACGGTACGCCGACTGGTTTCCAGATTGCCGGCCCCGACGGCGTCTGGCATTGGGCCGAAGCCCGGATTGTTCCGCTGAAAGCCCCGAACCGGCCGCAGTCCGTCATCGTCTCCAGCCCGGACGTCCCGTATCCCGTAGCCGTCCGCTACGGCTGGGCCGACAATCCGGTCTGTAATCTGTATAATTCAGCGGGCCTCCCTATGTGGCCATTTCGGACAGACTATTTCTCGATCTGCAGGCAGTAAGAATAGCCCAGCAGGTCGAGGATCGGGAACTCGTGGGAGATGACCGTCTGCTTGAACCGGTCGAAATCCTTCACCTCCGGCTGACACCAAGCCACCTCGCTCAGCGCCAGCAGCCGCGGCAGCAGCATGTACTCCAGCTGCTGCGGAGTAGGAATGTACTCCGTCCATAGATTCGCCTGCGCGCCGAGCACGTGGTGCTGGTTCTCGGGAGAAATCTGGTCCGTCGGCTCCAGTTCATAGACCTTCTCGATCGGCAAGTAACCGCCGATAGCCAGCGGCTCGCGCTTCTTGTCCTCGGCCTGGTAATAATCGAGATAGCAATGCGTGTTGGGCGTCATGATGACGTCGAATCCGGCCTGGGCGGCCTTGATGCCGCCTTTCGCTCCCCGCCAGGACATGACGGTCGCGCCCGGCTCGAGATTGCCTTCGAGGATCTCGTCCCAGCCGATGATCTTCTTGCCCTTGGTCGCCAGGAACTTCTGCATCCGGTTGGTCACATAGCTCTGCAGGTGCTGCTCGGCGGTGCCGTTCTCATCATCCTTGAGCCCCAGCTCCCGGATCTTGGCCTGGCAGTCGGGATTCTCCTTCCATTCCTTCTTGGGGCACTCGTCGCCGCCGATGTGGAAGTATTCCGAAGGGAAAAGGTCCGCCACTTCGGAGAGCACGTTTTCCAGGAAAACCATCGTCTCTTCCTTGCCGACGTTGAGGACCTGGTCCGCGATGCCCCAGGTGGTACGCACCTCATAGGGGCCCGTGCCGCAGCCCAGTTCCGGATAGGTGGCCAGCGCCGCGACCATGTGGCCCGGAAGGTCGACTTCCGGAATCACGGTGATGCCCAATTCGTCCGCGTAAGCGACGATGTCCTTGATCTGTTGCTGGGTATAATAGCCGCCGTAGCGGACGCCGTCGTTGCTGTTCTTGTCCTTGGCGATCATCGTACCGTTGCGGAAGGCGCCGATCTCGGTCAGTTCGGGGTAGCGCTTGAGCTCGATCCGCCAGCCCTGGTCCTCGGTGAGGTGCCAGTGGAAGCGGTTGAGCTTGTACATCGCCATCACGTCGAGATAGCGCATCACCTCCCCGACGCTGAAGAAATGGCGGCAGCAGTCGAGATGCGCGCCCCGGTATTCAAAGCGCGGCGCGTCCTTGATGAGGACCGCCGGCAATTTCCAATTCACCTTGTCGGAAGCGGGCTTGCTGCCGTAGATCTCGACGGGCAGCATCTGCTTGAGCGTCTGGATCGCGTAGAGGAAGCCGTAGCGGTCCGAGGCGGAGACGACGACCGCCTTCTTGCTGATGGAGATCGTGTATTCACCGCTCTTCAGGGCCGGGTCGCCATAGAAGGCAAATCCCTTGGCCGTGCCGTCCAGGGCCGTTTTCTTGATGCCGATGGGCGTGGCGAACGAACTGGTCTTGCCGCTGATCTTGGACAGCTGGATGGCGAAACCCCGAATGGCCCGCTGGCTGACGGGATCCACGGAAGGATCGCAGTTGAACTGGGCGCCGCGCGCCTTGAAACTGCCCTTCTGCATCTCCACGCTCTGCGGATAGGGGATGACGTGAAGGGGTTCGGCTTCTTTGGCCAGGAGGCCGATGGCGGCCAGCAGGGCGGCGCAAACGGCAAGGATTCTCTTGGAAAGCATATCTGTGTCTTTGTTTTAGTCCGGAGACAAAAATAGGAAAAACGTTTCAATAAAGGAACAACCCCAGCACGGCGCCGGCGAGCAGGACTACGACCGGATCCGCCTTGAAGCGCCAGGAGGCGACGAACGCCGCGGCGAACAGCGCCCAACTCTTCCAGTCGGGGAAATTCTCCCGGATCAGGGAAAAGGAGAGGACGGGGCCGCCGCCGGAGGAGATGCGGAAGATCATGACGAGGGCCGCCGCACCGATCAGGCCCACCACCGCCGGGCGCAGGGCGCTCATCGCTCCCTTCCACAGGCTGTTTTCGTGGAAGCGGGCGTAGGCGCGGGCGATGGCCAGCACGATGAGGAAAGAGGGGAGGACGATGGCCAGGGATGCGATGAAAGAACCGCTGACGGCGAGGGCCTGCCCGTATCCGGCCGCCCGCAACACCTCGTAGCCCACGTAGGTGGAGCAGTTGAGGCCCACGGGGCCGGGAGTTATCTGAGAGATGGCGACGATGTCGATGAAAGTCTGTTCGGTAATCCAGGCCTTGCCGAAGACCACCTGCGCCTGGATCAGGGACATGATGGCGTAGCCTCCGCCGAAGGTGAACATCCCGATGACGAAGAAGGTCCAGAAGAGTTCGAGCAGGAGCAGGGCCAGGCTCATCGGCGCATCCTCCTTTCTTTCCAGGCCGTCAGGGCGACGGCGATGACGATGAGTGTGAGCAGGATCCAGATCGGGGAGACCTTGAGCAGGGTGACCAGCAGGAGGGTCGCGACGGCGATGATCCATTGCCACCAGTTGCGGCAGTTGGTCCTCGAGAGCTTGAGGGTATAGGCTGCGATGATGGCGACGGAGACGGGGCGTACGCCTTGGAGTATCCTTTGCACGACGGGGCTGTCCTGAAGGTTGGCGGCCAGCATGGCGATGGCCAGGATGATCAGGAAGGGCGGGGTGATGCTGCCCAGGGTGGCCACGATGCTGCCCTTGACGCCGCGCAGCTTGTATCCGGCGAAGATGGCCATGTTGACCGTCAGCAGGCCCGGAGCCCCCTGGGCGATGGCCACGATGTCGGGGAGTTCCTCGTCGCTGATCCAGCCGCGCTTGCTCATTTCGTTCTGGATCGCGGGCACCATCATGTAGCCTCCGCCGATGGTGAAAGCGCCGATTTTGGCGAAAACGGCGAAGATCCTGGCGAGTGAAATCTGACTGTCCATAAAGCGAGAAAACAAATTTACGGATTTCTCGAAAAAAAATCCCAAAAAGTTTGGGAAGAAAGAAAAAGTCCTTATCTTTGCAGCCCGTTTCGAAAAGACGGGAGTTCATTGAAAATATTGAAAGATAAGTACAAGCAAGTACCGAACGATCCGGGTCCTGCGAGGGATCCGGAACTAATAGATCGAGAGCGTTGATTTCTTTGTGAAATTGTATAGCGTCAGGACAAGCT
>JAEEGK010012004.1_pt1 | contig 19731 bp, 17 predicted proteins | sample 8958771 | NCBI WGS metagenome assembly JAEEGK01 (sample SAMN16246547, study PRJNA631951) | gut metagenome | biome: gut microbiome; feature: rumen; material: SC-attached | host: Bos | place: Iran: Karaj | collected 2018-10
GAGGAGTACAAGGCTCTTGCCCAGGAGTGGATTGCCAACCGCGAGGATGCCGACAAGCCCAAGGAGATTGCTCCGAAGCTGCGCGAGGCTATTGCTGCCGCCGCTGCTGCCGGCTGCCCCGTCAACAAGGAACTGCAGACCCTCGACCACTATCTTGTGAAGCGCAGCCAGTGGATCATCGGCGGTGACGGTGCTTCTTACGATATCGGTTACGGCGGTCTCGATCATGTCATTGCTACTGGCGAAGATGTCAATATCCTCGTGCTCGATACTGAGGTTTACTCCAACACTGGTGGTCAGGCCTCTAAGGCTACTCCTCTCGGAGCTATCGCTCAGTTCGCTGCCCAGGGTAAGCGCATCCGCAAGAAGGACCTTGGTATGATTGCCACTACCTACGGCTACGTCTATGTCGCTCAGATTGCTATGGGCGCTGACCATGCTCAGACCCTGAAGGCTATCCGCGAGGCCGAGGCTTGGCACGGACCCAGCATCATCATCGCCTACGCTCCCTGTATCAACCACGGTCTGAAGGCCAAGGGCGGTATGGGCAAGAGCCAGGCTGAGGAGAAGAAGGCCGTTGAGTGCGGCTACTGGCATCTCTGGCGCTTCAACCCCGCCCTCATCGAGGAAGGCAAGAATCCGTTCAGTCTCGACTCCAAGGAGCCGCAGTGGGACAAGTTCCACGACTTCCTGCTGGGTGAGGTTCGTTATCTCTCCGTCAAGAAGGCTTATCCCAACGAGGCCGAGGAGCTCTTCGCCGAGGCTCAGAAGATGGCTCAGATCCGCTACAAGACCTACGTCCGCAAGACGCAGGAAGACTGGAGCAACGAGTAATTTCCTATAGTATGATCAATGCCGCGGGCAGGGTGAAATGCCCTGCCCGCGGTTGTTTTCAATAGCATATAGACACCCCATGTCAAAAGAGCAATCAAACATTATCGAGTATCTGGTTTGTGTTATCGGTGCCTTTGCACAGCATTTCTCCCTGACCAATGCCAAAGCCTACCAGTATCTACGGCAATACAAAGGTCTGGAATTTCTGACCAAGCACTATGGCGTGGAACATACACAGTCTATTGAGGACGCTGTGGAGGATATCGCTATTATCTGCAACCGTCACGGAGGGGCATTGGCATTATGAAACTGTATCACGGTTCGAATACAAGTATCGATGCGATCGATCTGAAACGTGGGCGTCGTGGTAAGGACTTCGGACAAGGGTTTTATCTTGGTCCTGACCGCCATTAGGCACAACAGATGGCAGAACGGACTGTTGACCGTGAAGAAGCTGGCGCTCCCATACTGACTACCTACCAGTTTGACGACAGCATCCTGTTTAGGCCTTCTGACTTGAAGGTGAAGGTGTTTGATGGCTATTCCCAGGAATGGGCAGAATTCATCATGATGAACCGCCGCAACAAGTCCTACGAACAAGCCCACGACTATGACATCGTCTATGGCCCTATAGCCAACGACAAAGTTGGTCTGCAAATAAACCGCTACCAATTGCAATACATTCCAATGGAGGAACTCATCAGGCAACTCTCATTTATTCGCCCTACATTCCAATATTTCTTTGGAACGGAGCGAGCCATTAGTTTACTTCACAAGATTCCAGAAACATGACAAAGCAGGAGGAACAGAGCAAACAGTTCCAGATAGAATGCCTGACCAACGAACTGGTGACTATGCTGATGGAAGAGCGTGGTATGACTATGGAACAAGCTATGGACACAGTATACGGCTCACACACCTATGAGAAAGTCGAACGAGCCAGCACGGGGCTATACTACCAAGGAGCTGTCTATATTATGGACATGCTACGAGAGGAAATAGATGCAGCGTGACAATAGGAAAACAAGGATATCAAACTATGGCATCTAGGCCCTGTAGCGCTGTACGAGGAAACCTTTAAATGACTGGCTTCAATTCATATATCGATGGTCTTGACCTTTCGTCATTGATAGATTATTGTGTTAGTCACGGGCGATTGGTACAATATGCTAAGGGCGATTTTTTTATCAAGGCAGGTGAGCATTCTCGATATATGGGCTTTGTGGAGAAAGGCTTTTTCAAGTATCTTGTGCATAATCCATCTGAACAGAAAGACTATATTTCAGGTTTCGCTTTTGAGTGCGAATTCGTTGGCGATTACCCTAATTGTCTTTCTGGCAGGATTTCTGAAGTGACGATTGTGGCAGCGACATCCTGCAAGATATTCCAACTTTCTGGTGAAGAGATGCTCAGGTTTCTTGATTCAGACGATATGAAAGAAGTCAAACAGGCCATATCCGACCATCTCTTCTCCCAAGTCTATGCCCAGTATCTTGACACCTACCGCATTTCTACCAGAGAGCGATATAAAGACTTACTTCGTCGTTGTCCAAACCTTGTGCAAAGCATCAGCTTAAAAGACATAGCATCCTATCTGAAAGTTACGCCAACAACCATCAGCAATATTCGCAGGGAGGTAACTTTTGACTTGTAAATTCTCAAAACGTTTTGAGAGTTTGCTGTCAACATGGCATTTTCGTTTTTATATTTGTATGAGGTTAAGATTATATGATTAACTTTGTACACAAAAAACAAGATGAACATCATTATCATAGGAGCCACCTCAGGAATTGGCAAGGCACTGTTTCTGAACTATGTAAAACGTGATCATAGTATAGGTATAGTAGGCAGACGTACACACCTATTAGAAGAGTTACGTCAGCAATTTCCTTTCAACACGAAGGCAGTAACGGCAGACATCACTAAACTAGAAGAATCTGGTTCGGCCATCAACAGCATCCATGAAGCATTTGGACAAATAGACTTGGCCATTGTCTGTGCAGGAACAGGCGAACTCAATCCATCGCTTGACTATTCTATAGAACGTCTTGCAATTGATACTAACGTCATTGGATGGACATTTGTTGTTGATACTCTCTATCGCCTATTTGAGCAACAAGGAAAGGGACATCTTGTCATTGTAACTTCTGTGGGTGGTCTGCGCGGAGAACCTATGGCACCGGCCTATAGCGCGACCAAAGCCTACCAAATCAACTACATGGAAGCTTTGCGTAAGAAAGCTTTTAATAGCGATAGTCACATAAAAATAACTGACATTCGTCCTGGTCTCGTTGATACTGCAATGGCGAAAGGAGAAGGTCTTTTTTGGGTGATGTCTGTCGAGAAAGTTGCCGGTCAAATCATTGCTGCCATTCGTAAGAAGAAGTCCAAAGCCTATGTCACCAAGCGTTGGCACATTCTTGCTATTATCAGTAGAAACCTACCCTTTTTGCTGTATAAAAGGATGTAAGCGTAGTTAGATGTTGACTTTGCTCTCATTCCCATGCTGGGAATGTGGTGTTCCCATGCTGGGAACGAGTTATTCCCACTATGGGAATGATACGAAAGTCGCATTCGGAGCAGCGCTCTATCTGCGACGGACGTTTGGAAGATGATGTGATATGGTGTTGATTGTTGTTTGAAGTTTTATTGTTTATTGCCCAAGACCTAACATTTCATTTTGTTAAGTGTTTGATTTATAGGCGTTTGTTGATTAAAATAGTGCTTCAAGAGGTAACATAAGACCTAACTTAGACCTAACTTAGACCTAACATAGAGGTAACGTTAGGTCTAAGTTACCTCTATGTTAGGTGTGAAACGCTGATATTTGTGCGCTAAGTTGTTATAAATGAGAATGTTGTAGAAAATGAATGTTAGGTCTCGCGTAATTTGCAATAAACTGTAGAAACGCAACGAAAACATGCTATTGTGAACGGGGAAAATCTGGAGGGTGCATCGCTGCAGCCCCCAGACGGCCCCGGGTACTATTTACTAACTTTACTAATTAGCTTAATTCAGTCTGTAGACGACGGGATAAGTGCGTCTGCAACGGACGACTTTGCCCTGTTGCTTGCCAGGCGTCCATTTCGGCATCGCCTTGACCACGCGGATAGCCTCGTCGCGCAGGGCTTTCACTCCTGCATTGTGGGCCTCTGCATCCTGACGCTCCTTTTCAGGCATTGACGCAATAACCTCTATTGGAATAGCTTCGCCGATGCCTGGTGAGGTTGTTATAACTTTAGGGGAAGTCAGACTGCCGTCCTTTTCGACGATGAACTGTACTATCACGCGCCCCTGTACCCCATTCTCTGTGGCTATCTCTGGGTATTTGATGTTTTGCGCTATGAACTTCATCAGTGCTTCATCGCCACCGGGGAACTGGGGCTTCTGGTCACAGTCGTCGTAGATAGGGTCTTCGCCTTGTTGCTTGGTCTGTATCATCACTACGGTTTCAGCTTCAGCATCATATTTCCTACATATTTCTTTGTTAGAGATGACATCTACGTACACGATGTCCTCCTTGGCAATGCGGCTGGCTGACTCGTCTGAAACTATTTCACCATCTACAACCAAGATCTTCTTCCCTTTTTCTTCGGTTACTAAGTTAACCACGAAATGATCATTGCCGTTTTCGTCGAGATATATCTCCTTCAGTTCACCGACTGGAATCATTGGTGTTGAGAGTTTGTCGATAGCTACACCATTAACCTTCAGTGTGGTTTTAGACTCTTCGAGTGCAATAGGACGGCTGCCGGGAATCGTCTCTTCCCTGCCATTACGATAGAACTTTACACCAGGCTGATACCGTATCTGGTAGCTGTTGCCTCTGCCGTTGGTTTTCTCATGGAACAATTGTATTGCTGAGTTTTCATCTGTCGTCGTTACTTCATAGTCCACGACGGTCTCTGCCGTCATAGCCAGTGAGACGAGGGCGATGGGCAGGATATACAGGGCTTTGAGCCATGCGATGGGCTTTGATTTCGATTTGAGCATCATAAGGATTCGTTTTTTAGTTTTGGGTGTGTGGATGCCGTTGGCGAGAGCACAGGCCTGAATGCCCGTCGCTTTTTGCATCAGCAGATGGATGTACTGGCTTTCGTCGAAGCCTTGTGAGAGGACGGATGCATCGGCCTCGTACTCGTGGAGGGTGCGCAGTTCCTGACGCATGAACCACACCACGGGATTGAACCATTGCAGAGCCGTGAGTATTTCTACGAACATCACGTCGTAGCTATGATGATGGCGCACGTGCGCCTCTTCGTGAGCAAGGATAGGTGTCGCGTCTCCTTCTTGTAAGTGACTGGTGTTCCAGTCGCAGCGCGACATCACGATGGTGCGCATCCATGAGAACGGAGCGACAGGGGCATTGACCACGCAGACATTTGTTCCAGAAGCCAGCGTATGCTTTTCGCCGCTGCGGATGATTCTGTTCAGTTGCCAGATGCCTTTTGCAAAGTAAAGCAGTCGGATGACGATGCCCGTCAGCAGGACGACCGCCAGCAACTTAAGCCCCAATCCATCTCCCCAGGAGAGGGGAGTGGCAGCGTCCACCATTTGGTAGTCGTCATTCATCAGCTCTTGAGCGTATCTGCTCCCAGCCTCTACTGACGATGGGCTGAGGACGAGGCTTTTATGTATGGTGATGATGCACAGGGGAAGTATGGCCGAAAGGGTAAGTCCCAGGAGCAGCACGACACGATTCAGCGTGTGTGTGGTCTCGCGCGCCAACAGCAGCATATAGAACAGGTAGAACACGGCAATCAGGGCCGCCACCTTCAGGTCGTAGTATATCAGGTCAATGAGCATGATTCCGGCTTTGTAGGATAGTTAGTATTTCGTTGATGTCCTCCTGTGTCAGTTCGTCTTCCTCGGCAAAGAATGAGACGAGCGATTTTACTGAGCCTCCGAAGAACGTGTCCTTCACATCGTCTACCACCAAGCGACGATAACGCTCACGAGTCATGAGTGGCGAAAAGACAAACGTCTTGCCAGCACCACTCTTGTGCTTGACCACGAATCCTTTCTGCTCCATGATCTTCAGGAATGTGGCGATGGTGGTGTAGGCAGGTTGCGGCTCAGGGTACTGCTTCTGTATCTCAGCTATGGTGGCTCCCCGCTGCATGTCCCACAGGATGTTCATCACCTGTATCTCACCTTTGGTCAGTGTCTTCTGTTTCATAAGCGTGATGTTTTGATTTCCGTTGGCAAAATTACTAAATAATTAGAATACTAAAAATTTAGTAGGACTAAAAATGACGTAAAAGGCCAATCTTTAACGTTCATTTTTAGTAATTGGCGATGGATTCTTAGTTATTAACGCGCCAGTCTTGGAAATGCCTCCCTGTGCTATTTGATCAGCTTTGTGATTTGTTTTTCAGATGCAAAAGGCAGCAGCTGCGAAAGATGGTCCATCATGCGTTGATAGGACTCTTCAGGCGTACGGCTGCACTGACAGGCTTCTTTGCCTAATACTCGTTCAGGTGTGGTGAGCAGCGACCATCCGAATCCGTATTCGCGTCCGTGCTTGTCGACAGGATATACGAAGTCCTCAGTCACGATATAGCTGGCCATCTGCAGTCGGCTCACGTAGGCATCGAACTTTGAGCGCATGTTTTTTCCTACGAAACCGCAGGCAGCACGCAGTTCGCGCGTTATCATACTACCTTGTTCGCGCAGCGTGGTCAAGATGATGTCGTCGATGGTGCCTTCCTCAGGAGCGGCTGTCTTGCTGCGTCGCCAGTTGCAGAAGTCGGGCCACCACTCCAGACTGATGAACCCCGCCTTGCCTGCGAAGAACTTGCCGTAGGTACAGCCGCCCTCACGGACCACCGAACCCTTCCACTCCCACAGCGGCCATTCCCACGAGCCATCGTCGAACTGGGTGAAGCGGCACTCTTCGTCCATCAGGCTCTCAGCTGAATATCCCCTTATGCCGCTTTCCAGCAGCGGCAGGAATCCCACCTGACGGACGCATTCCATCAGTTCCGGGCATGAGTGTATGAGATGTCGCTCCCCATGTGTAACATTATTCTTGAAATAATCAGCCATTGTATTCATACGCCTGTCATCTTTATGGATTGAAATCTGGATGCAAATTTACATCTTTTTTTGCAAATAACGATATCACGGCGCCATTTTCTTATATTCCAAGGGTGTCATTCCTGTCAGTCGGCGGAAATATTTAGAGAAGAACGAAGGATTGGCGAAGTGCATCTCTTCAGCTATCTGAACGGCAGTCTTGTCAGTATGACGCAGCTCTATTTTGATGCGTGTGATGAGGGCACGGTCTATCCAGTCCTTGGCGGTGGTGCCGCTGGTCTGGCGGACGACAGTGCTTAGGTAGCGCTCGGTGAGACACAGACGGTCGGCATAGTAACCTATCTGGTGATGCTCTGCACAATGCTGGCCTGCCAGCTGGATGAAGCGGTCGAAGATGGTCTGCTCGCGTGAACGTGAAGCGGCCTGACTGTCGGTCTGCTGGCGGAAGAGGTGGTTGTAGTGGTGCATCAGGGCGGCTACGAGGGCAGTGACGGTGGGCCGATGATAGTCGTTGCTATGCACGATGTGCCAAATGGTGTTGAGTATGCGGCGTGTAGTGCTGATGTCGTCCTCGCTGACAGGCAGCTGAAAATCACGCACCTGCCCGTTGAAGGCCGATGGCATCTGTCCCTGGGCAAAGGGCATTGGGAAGTTGGTGAAGAGTGCAATGCCATAGATTCTGAGATCGTCGGAAAGGCGTATGGGGTTGATGATGGTGCCTGGGCCCAGATAGACCAGTGTGCCGGCAGTGACATGACGGTCTTGCAGGTTGAAGTTGATGTGGGCCTCGCCACTCACGATGATGCCGAAGCGGTGGTCGTTGATAGAGAACGGTGGCTTTTGACGCATCAGCAGACTGAATACCGTGTGGTCGCCGTGAATCATGCCTAGCTCACCATTAAAGAAGATGTTCTCGCTAATCTTCGCAAGATGGGGCGTGAGGATGTCTCGCATACGCGAGAAGTCCATCAGCTGAGGCTGTTTGTTCATATTCTGTCCTTTTTGTCTGCAAAGATAATCATTTTTTGCGATATAATGCTCTGTTTTTGCATGAATCGAACAAAAAGGACATCTTTTCATGCTGACGGATAACGATAGATCGGAAAAAACTCCCTACCTTTGCACTGTCGAATAAAACAAAGCGATTATGAAGCGAACAATTATCATTGTCTTACTATCTCAATTCCTCTCTTTCACGATGCGGGCACAAACCCTTGAGGAGTGTCAGCAGGCTGCAGAGAGGAACTATCCGCTCATACGGCAGTACGACCTCATCGAGAAAACTACGGAGCTGACATTGGCAAATATCCAGAAGGGATGGCTGCCGCAGGTGTCGGCCTCGGCACAGGCCACCTATCAGAGTGATGTGGTGTCCTTCCCCGATCAGATGCAAGCTCTGTATCAGCAGGTAGGCATCGATATGAAGGGACTGACAAAGGACCAGTATCGTGTAGGCATCGATGTGAGCCAGACCATTTACGACGGTGGCCTCATCAGCAGTCAGAAGGCGATAGCCCGCGAGCAGGGAAAAGTGCAGGCCGCCCAGAACGAAGTAAATATATATAATGTACGCAGGCGCGTAAATGAGATGTACTTCTCGTTGCTGCTGATCGACGAGCAGATACAGCTGAACAGCGACCTTCAGGAACTGCTGTCGGGCAATGAGCGTAAGCTCACTTCGATGGTGAAGGGTGGCACGGCAGCCGAGAGCGACCTGAACAATGTGAAGGCTGAGCGGCTGAATGCTGTTCAGCGTGCCACAGAGCTGGAGTCGCAGAAACGGATGTTGCAGCGTATGCTCTCCATCTTCTGCGGCATAGAGGTGAAAGCCCTTTCCAAGCCCCTCCGTGGGAAGGATGTTTCTTTGCTTGGAGAGAAAGGAGAGATGCTTCGCCCTGAGCTGCGGCTGTTCGATGCGCAGCTCCGACTCGCCGATACTCAGGAGAAGGCGCTCGATGCAGCACTGAAGCCTAGGCTTGGTGTGTTTGCCCAGGGCTATTACGGTTATCCTGGATTGAATATGTTTGAGGATATGATGAGCCGTAAGTGGAGTCTGAATGGAATCATTGGTGCCCGCCTGACCTGGAACATCGGTGCCCTCTACACCCGCAAGAACGACAAGGCGAAGTTGCAGTTGCAGCGCGAAGTGACAGAGTCGAATCGCGATGTGTTCCTCTTCAACAATAACTTGGAGCAGATTCAGCAGAACGAGAACATCGCACGCTATCAGCAGCTGATGGCTGGCGATGAGGAGATAATCACGCTGCGGTCGGCTGTGCGCAAGGCTGCTGAGTCGAAACTCTCGCACGGCATCATCGACGTGAACGACCTGGTGCGTGAGATCAATGCTGAGAACGCAGCACGCGTCCAGCAGTCGATACACGAGATTGAGATGCTGAAGGAAATGTGCGATTTGATTTTTACGCGTAATTTCGACATTGCGAAATAATGTTACAACGAACAAAGCATAAATAATTCAACGATGAAAAGAATCATGATACTGGCAGGCGTGACACTGATGATGGCCGCCTGCGGAGGGAACGAGAAGGAATACGATGCCACGGGCACATTTGAGGCTACTGAGACTACCGTGTTTGCAGAGCAGAATGGCACGCTGCTGACGTTCAGCGTGAACGAAGGCGACAACATCGAGGCCAATTTGGAGGTGGGACTTATCGACACCACGCAGACTTGGCTGAAGATCCAGCAACTGGATGCTACGAAGAAGGTGTATCAGAGTCAGAAACCTGATATGGAGCGTCAGATTGCAGCTACGCGCCAGCAGTTGGCCAAGGCCCGACTGGATGAGCAGCGATATCGCGAACTGGTGGCCGACGGTGCTGCTCCTTCGAAGATGCTCGACGATGCCGCCAGTCAGGTGAAGGTGCTGCAGCGACAGCTCGATGCCCAGATAAGTGCCTTCAATACTCAAATCTCAACACTTAATTCTCAAATCACTTCCACTGATGTTCAGAAGGATCAGCTGTTTGATCAGCTGCGCAAGTGCCACGTCGTGACACCAACGAAGGGTACCGTACTCGAGAAATACGTGGAAAGAGGCGAGTTCGTGAGTACAGGAAAACCGCTCTTCAAAATTGCGGACACAGAGAACATGCATCTGCGTGTCTACGTCACCTCTGCCCAGCTGCAGCACATTAAACTGGGTCAGCAGGTGAGGGTCTTTGCCGACTATGGCGACAATCAGCGGAAAGAGTACGAAGGCACTATCTCGTGGATATCCTCGCGCTCGGAGTTTACGCCGAAGACCATTCTCACAGACGATGAGCGGGCCGACTTGGTATATGCCGTGAAGGTGGCTGTCAAGAACGACGGCTTTATTAAGATAGGTATGTATGGTGAAGTGAAGCTATGAATGCGATAGAAGTTCAGCACGTTTCGAAATCGTATGGCTCAGTACGGGCGCTTGACTCCGTATCCATCTCCGTAGACAAAGGCGAGGTGTTCGGACTCATCGGTCCTGACGGAGCTGGCAAGACGTCGATGTTTCGCATACTATGTTCGCTGCTTCTGCCGGATGCAGGTACGGCGACGGTTGACGGCTTCGACGTGGTCAGACAGATGCGTGAGGTGCGCTCCCGTGTGGGCTATATGCCTGGCAAGTTCTCACTCTATCAAGACCTGACCATCGAGGAGAACCTGAAGTTCTTCGCCACGCTCTTCGGCACTACGATTGAGGAAGGCTACGACTCGATTAAGGCTATCTATTCACAGATAGAGCGTTTCAAGGACCGTAAGGCTGGGGCGTTGTCGGGTGGTATGAAACAGAAGCTGGCACTTTCGTGTGCGCTGGTGCATCAACCTAGTGTGCTCTTCCTCGACGAACCTACTACAGGTGTTGATCCCGTAAGCCGTAAAGAACTATGGGAGATGCTGCTGATGCTGAAGGAACGAGGCATCACCATTTTGGCCTCAACACCCTATCTCGACGAGGTGCGCTGCTGCGAGCGCGTGGCTTTTCTCAATCATGGGGAGGTGCAGGGTATAGATACGCCCGAGAAGATACTTGAGGAGTTTAAGGAAATATTCCTACCCAATCCCTTCCCCATTCCCGAGCAGAGTTCGCCTACCCATAGCCCCTCCTGCTTGGGAGGGGAAGGGGGTGAGTTCGCTATTGAAGTCTCACATCTAGTGAAGGCTTTTGGGACATTCCGTGCCGTCGATGACATCTCCTTCAGCGTGAAAAAGGGCGAGATATTCGGCTTCCTGGGGGCTAATGGTGCAGGCAAGACGACAGCGATGCACATGCTGACTGGGCTGAACCAGCCGACGAGCGGAACGGGTAGGGTAGTGGGCTATGACATCCGCACGGAGTACGAACAGATTAAGAAGCACATCGGCTATATGTCGCAGAAGTTCTCGCTCTATGAAGATCTGACCGTGGCCGAGAATATCCGTCTTTTTGCCGGCATCTATGGGATGAAGAAGGAAGATATAAGAAGCAAGATGGAAGATTTGCTGCGGCAGTTGAAGTTCGAGGAGCATCGCGATACATTGGTCAAGAGCATTCCCCTAGGTTGGAAACAGAAGTTGGCTTTCTCCGTCTCGATATTCCACGAGCCTGGAGTGGTGTTTCTCGATGAGCCTACGGGTGGCGTCGATCCAGCCACGCGCCGACAGTTCTGGGAGCTCATCTACGACGCTGCGAAAAGAGGCATCACGGTCTTTGTGACCACCCACTATATGGACGAGGCCGAATACTGCGACCGCATCTCGATTATGGTCGACGGCAAGATCAAGGCGATGGGCACGCCTGATGAACTGAAAAAGGAATATGGCCAGCCCGATATGGATCATGTGTTTACCTATCTGGCTAGGCAGGCAACACGTAGCGATAGTTAAGAGTTTAGAGACATGAAGCAGTTTATAGCATTTGTAATGAAGGAGGCCAAGCACATCTTGCGCGACAAGCGTACGATGCTGATACTCTTTGGCATGCCTGTGGTGCTGATGTTCCTCTTTGGCTTTGCTATCACTACTGATGTGAAGAATGTGCGGACGGTGGTGGTGACGGCTAACAACGATAACCAGACTCAGCAGGCTGTGGAGCGACTGGCGCAGTCGGAATATTTCATTATCACTCAAACTGTCAGTACTCCACAGGAAGCCGAACAGCTCATCCGCAGTCAGAAGGCGGATATGGCTCTTGTATTTGGAAAGATAGAGACCCCACCCCTGACTCCTCCCCTTGAGGGACGGGGAGTCGATGCTGTTCATGGGGTACAACTCATTGTCGACGGGAGCGATCCCAACATGGCGCAACAATGGGCTACCTATGCTCAGGCCATCCTTGCGCAGCCAGTCAGTCGCAATGGTTATTCAATTCCTTCTCCCCTTGGAGAGGGGCCAGGGGTTAGACTTTTATATAATCCTCAGATGCGCTCTGCTTATAACTTCGTGCCGGCCATCATGGGTATGCTGCTGATGCTCATCTGTGCCATGATGACCTCAATCTCGATTGTCCGCGAGAAGGAGCGAGGCACGATGGAGGTGCTGCTGGTGTCGCCCGTGCGACCGCTGATGGTGATTATTGCCAAGGCCGTTCCATACCTGGTGCTCGCTTTCGTCATCCTCGTCACCATCCTACTGATGGCGCGCTTTGTGCTGGGAGTGCCATTGGCAGGTTCGCTGTTTTGGATATTAGCAGTCTCGACGCTGTATATCCTGCTGGCGCTTTCGTTGGGCCTGCTCATCTCCAATATGGCGCAGACGCAGCTTGTTGCTCTGTTGCTCTCTGCGATGGTGCTGCTCATGCCCGTAGTGATGCTCTCAGGCATGCTGTTCCCTGTTGAGTCAATGCCGAAGGTGCTGCAGTGGCTCTCGGCCATCGTTCCGCCGCGCTACTATATTCAGGCCATGCGCAAGCTGATGATCATGGGCGTAGGCATTGGCGATGTTGCTCAGGAGGTGGCTGTCTTGGCAGGTATGACTGTCGTGCTGCTAGCTATCGCGCTGAAGAAGTTCAAGGTGAGACTTGAGTGATTGGACCATTTCACTATTGGACTATTATACTATTGCTCGAATGAACTGTTAATTCGTAAATTGTCAAAACGTCAGATGATAAAGTATCTCATCCAAAAGGAGTTCCTGCAGATACGTCGCAACGCTTTCCTGCCGCGTCTCATCGTCCTGTTCCCCATCGTGATTATGTGCGTCATGCCGTGGGTGCTGCAGATGGAGGTGAAGAACGTAGTGGTGGATGTGGTTGACATCGACCGAACCGTAGAGACGCAACGTATCGTGCAAAAGATTGCTTCCAGCAATTACTTCATATTTGGTGGGCAGAAAGCTACTTATGCCGAGGCGATGAAAGACATAGAGAAGGGTCGTGCCGATGTGATCCTCGAGATTCGCGACGGGAAGTTCCTCATTGCTGCCAATGCCGTCAACGGTACCAAAGGGGCAATGGGGTCGGCTTATCTGAGCCAGATTGTGGCTGCCCATTCAGCAGCCGAAACCGTAGGGACTTCTTCGCCGGCTGTAGGGGGAACTTCAACCTTGCTCCTTTACAATAAAGGACAGAACTACAAACTCTTTATGATTCCAGCCCTCTTCGCCATTGTGATGATGCTGATGACGGGATTCCTGCCTACACTGAACATCGTCGGCGAGAAAGAGGCAGGTACCATCGAGCAGATCAATGTCACGCCAGTTTCGAAATGGTCGTTCATACTGGCCAAACTCATTCCCTATTGGCTCATTGCCTTGTTTGTCATCACCGTCTGTCTGTTGCTGGCCTGGCTTGTCTATGGCATCACACCTGCAGGCCCCGTTTGGCTTATCTATGTGCTGGCTATGCTCCTGGCACTGTTCTTCTCGTCCTTTGGACTTATCATTTCCAACTACTCCGACACTATGCAGCAGGCCATGTTCGTCATGTGGTTCTTCGTGGTATGCATTCTGCTGCTTAGCGGTCTGTTTACCCCGACACGCTCGATGCCTGAGTGGCCGTACCTGACTACCTATGTCAACCCCATGCACTACTTTATCGATGCCATCCGGACGGTATTCATTCGTGGTGGCAACGTGCAGCACATTGCTCACCAGCTCCTGGCCCTGACGGCCATAGGCACTTTCATGGCAGTTTGGGCAGTGCAGAGCTATAAGAAGAACAGTTAAGAAAAATAAATCTTCACTCTTCACTTTTCGTTCTCACTTTTTTTTTGTACCTTTGCCCTCAATATGAATTGGAAGTTTATTTTGCGATGGGTCATCACCTTTACGGTGTGCCTCATTATCTATGATTTGACAGGCAGTTTCTGGATGTCGCTGGGCATTCTGATTCTCCTGGCCGTGGGCGAGAGCTTTGTCATCGACTGGTTGGAAAAGCGAAAGGGTAAGAAGTCATGAGCCGACGATTAGTGACGACGTTGCTCTGTCTGCTTGCGTTCTCTTACATTCAGGGGCAAGGCATTCCTGGAGCGCTGCAGTCGTATTACGACGGCAGTCGTGACACGTTGCGCAGACTTCAGTACTATCCTCAGGGCACTGCTTTCGTATCGGAGAACGGCCACAACCGCTTCACACGGGCACTTTATGGCAGCTATACCGATTATCGCATCGAGACGAGTGACCGTCCGATCTTCGCCATCGCGAAGAAAGGCCACTATAAGAGCGTGCGTTTCGAGATTGAGGGAGTGCCCCTGGATGAAGTCGACTACTGCAAGTCGTATTATCAGGATGGCATGCGCTCGTATTTGTTGGGCGACCACCGTTGGAACAATATGGGCAACGGCATCGTGCGTGTGCATGTGCTGGCCTTGCATCAGGAAGAGGGCGCCATCTGGCAGTTTATCTGCGATAACCTGAAGGACCGTCAGCTGGAGGTGAAGGTAAAGGTGTGCGACATTGCCAGTACGAAGCTGCAGCGAAATGGCGACATCGGCGCTGACAAACCGGGTGTGTTCGAGCCTTCGCCTACGGAACAGGGATTGGTAGTGGGTAAGGCTACGCGCAGCAATAACTTCGCTCATCTGGTGATGAAGCTGGACAGCATTCACTTCATGCATGACGGCGATGCCTTCCAGTTGTTCCAGGACGAGGTGAAGTACTATAAGAAGCTGTCTGAGCGAGTGCAGTTTGATACCCCCGATCCTTACATCAACACGCTGGGCAGTGCTCTCGTCATGGCTGCTGAGGGTGACTGGGACGGTAAGACGTGGTTGCACGGTTGTATCGGTTGGCGCATGCCGCTGGCAGGCTGGCGTGCAGCCTATGTGGGCGACGTGCTGGGATGGAACGACCGTCAACATAGCCACTTCGATGCCTATGCCAAGAGCCAGGTGACGAATGTAGAGCCTACGATACCGCATCCTTCACAGGATCCCTCGATGAATATGGCACGGGCAGAAAAGCGATGGGGCACGCAGATGTATTCGAACGGCTATATCTGTCGCAATCCTGAGCGCAACGACCAGATGCACCACTACGACATGAACCTGAACTATATGGACGAGTTGATGTGGCACTTCCAGTATGATGCCGATCCTGACTACATGCGACAACTGTGGCCTGTGATTAAGCGTCATTTGGCCTGGGAGAAACGCAACTACGACCCTGATGGTGACCACCTCTACGATGCCTACTGCTGCATCTGGGCCAGTGATGCACTCTACTACAATGGTGGGGCTGTGACCCATTCGTCGGCTTATAACTACAGGGGCAACTTGCTCGCTGCACGTATAGCGGAGATTATTGGTGAGGACGCTACGCCCTACAGGCAGGAGGCTGAGGCTATACTCAAGGCGATGAATCAGCGGCTTTGGTTGAATGATAAAGGTGTATGGGCTGAGTATCAGGATGCTATGGGAATGAGGCGTCTGCATGAGAGCCCTGCAATTTGGTCGGTATATACTCCTATCGACTGCGGTGCCTGCACTCCTGAACAAGCTTGGAAGGCAGTCTCTTGGGTGAACACGCATATCCCTAAGATTCGTGTTGAAAACACGGAATACCACACCATCGCCACCTCCAACTGGATGCCTTATTCATGGAGCATCAACAATGTGGCTGCTGCCGAGGTGATGCACATGGCGCTGGCCTGTTTCGAGGCAGGCTGCGAGACTGAGGGCTTCGGGCTGATGAAGGCCAATATCCTCGACCAGATGTACTACGGACAGTGTCCGGGCAATTTCGGTCAGATCAGTTATTATGATGCTGCTCGTGGTGAGTGCTATCGCGACTTTGGCGACTGCATAGGTATCTCCAGCCGCACGCTCATCCAAGGTCTCTTCGGCATCATCCCACAGGCACTCGACGGTAAGTGCATCATCCGTCCGGGCTTCCCAAGCGAGTGGGACAGCGTCAGCATTAAGACTCCCTACCTCTCATATAAGTTCACGCGTAAGGGCAAGGTGGAACGTTATGAGATTACCCAAAACTTCCGTCGGCCCCTGAAGATTGTCCTCCGTCAGAATTGTGGTCTTGGCAACTATCGTGACACCGAGGGCAGCAGCGAGCAGTATCAGGTGATTGAGGTGGAGAAAACCGACTATGTGATGAGACTCTCACATCCCATTGTGAACAGGAAACGCAACCTTGGCCTTGATGAACCGACTGGTGGTGGCAAGATTGTTCCCCAGCTGATAGACCGTTATTTCAATGCCCGTGTCGATGATATCTTCAAGAACAAATACTTGTCGCCCCGTCCGAAGACCACGACGCTGCAGATTCCTGTGCAGGGTGTCGGTGAGTGGTGTCACCCACAGCAGACGGCTGATATCAACGACAGCGTGTTCCGTTCGTTCATTGTCAAAGACGAGGTGAGCCTGGCCGGCATCCCGTTCCACACGCCTGCCGTTGGCCGCAACATCGTCTATACTTCGCTGTGGGACAATTATCCCGACTCTGTGGTCATCCCCCTCAAGGGTAATGCCTCGAAGGTCTATCTGCTGATGGCAGGAAGCACCAATCACATGCAGAGTCGCATCGACAACGGGCTGGTCGTCGTTACCTACGCTGACAATACTACGGACACATTGACTTTGCACAATCCCAACAACTGGTGCCCCATCGAGCAGGACTATTATGTTGACGGCAAGGCGTTCTATGCAGCATCCCCTCGTCCCCTGCGTATTTGTCTGGGTAAGGCTACAGCCGATGGCCGTCCCATCGTCAGCCGCGACTTGGGGCGTGAACTGGATATCACAGGAGTCTATGGCCGTCAGATTCCAGGTGGAGCCGCTCAGTTGCTGTCGATGCCACTGAGTTCGAGAAAGAAACTAAAGAGCCTCACCCTGCGCACCCTCTCCAATGATGTGGTGATAGGACTGATGGCAGTCACGTTGCAGTAGGCCCCCCCCCGACCCCTCCCCAAGGGAAGGGAGGTGATTTGTTTTAATGTTAAATAATTAGAGTCAGAAGTGGAAGGACTGAAAGAATTATATCGCAAGTGGAGTGGGGCAGAGCCCGCTCTGATGGAAAAGTTGGCTGGAGCGGGCAGCAACCGGCAGTACTTTCGTATGACCGATGACAAAGGCCAGAGCGTCATCGGATGTATAGGTACCAGCCGTGAGGAGAACCACGCCTTCATCTACCTGGCGCGTCACTTCACCAAACGACAGCTGCCTGTGCCTGAGGTGCTGGCCGTGAGTGATGATGAGCTGCGCTATCTGCAGACCGACCTGGGACAGGTGTCGCTCTTCGATGCTATTCGTGGCGGACGTGAGGCTGGCGGTCGTTATACGCTGAAGGAACAGGCACTGCTGAAGCAGACCATTCGTGAACTGCCGAATATACAGTTGCGTGGAGCCCGTGAACTCGATTTCACGAACTGCTATCCGCAGCCAGCCTTTGACCAGGACTCGGTGCTCTTCGACCTCAACTACTTCAAATACTGCTTCCTCAAGGCCACTGAGCTCGACTTCCATGAGCTGAAGCTTGAGGCCGACTTCCGCCTGCTGGCTAAGGACCTGACTGCAGCAGGCGACGAGCAGTGTTTCCTCTATCGTGACTTCCAGGCTCGTAACGTTATGCTGAAGGGGGCTTCTCCTTACTTCATCGACTTCCAAGGAGGACGTCGCGGACCATATTACTACGACCTCGCCTCCTTCCTCTGGCAGGCCAGTGCGAAGTATCCGCACAAGCTGCGTCGAGAGCTGGTCTACGAGTATTACAATGCCTTGAAGCAGTACACCGAAGTGCCGTCGAGGCATCATTTCGTCGAGCGTCTGTCGCTTTTCGTCCTCTTCCGCATCCTGCAGGTGCTGGGTGCCTATGGGTTCCGGGGTAACTTCGAGCGTAAGCAGCATTTCATCGACAGCATTCCGCCAGCCATCCAAAACCTGCGCGAACTGCTCAATACCGTGCGCTTCCCCTATCCGCATTTGGTCGATGTGCTTAGCCGTCTCACCAAGCTGCCTCAGTATCAGCAGTCGGAGCCGACAGTCAAACGTGCCGACGGCTATAAGATAACTGAGAGAAATCCCTACAAGCCCCATCCGCAGGACGGTCCGGCGACGTTCTCGAAGTACGATGCACAGGGACCTTTGGTGGTGCGTGTGTACAGCTTTTCCTACGGCAAGGGCATTCCTGCCGATGAGTCGGGCAATGGTGGCGGCTATGTCTTTGACTGCCGTTCGACCCACAACCCTGGCCGTTATGAACCCTACAAACAGCTGACGGGCCTCGACGAGCCTGTCATCCGATTCCTTGAGGATGATGGTGAGATACTCACCTTCCTCGACTCTGTATATAAGTTGGCCGATGCCCATGTGCGCCGTTACATCCAGCGTGGCTTCACTTCGCTGATGTTCTGTTTCGGCTGTACGGGCGGACAGCACCGATCGGTGTACAGTGCCCAGCATCTAGCCCAGCATATTCATCAGACCTTCCCTGGCGTGGAGGTTCGCCTTTTCCATCGGGAGCAGGGTCTGTCAACAGTATTTCCACCACATGAAAGCAACCAATGACTATGGAACAGAAAGATCGTGATCAATTAGTAGAGCAGAACATGGGCTTTGTCGTCACCACAGCCCGTCAGTATGTAGGACGGGGACTGTCGCTTGACGACCTTGTCAGCGAGGGCAGCGTAGGCCTGGTCAAGGCAGCCGGAAAGTACGACCCTGCTCGTGGCGTGCATTTCGCCTCCTTCGCAGCACCCTATATCCGTCGCCAGATAGAGAAGGCTTTGCAGCAGGAGAGTCCTGAGCGCAGGGTGGAGAGCCGCAACAACGGTGAGCATCGTTCGCTCGACGCGCCCTTGGGTGCCAAGCCCAATGTTAGCCTCCTGTCGATTCTTGTCGACGGAAATGCTCCCGAGACTGACGGACGTGCCTACAGTGCCCTTCACGAAGAGGCTGTCGAGAAGGTGCTGCAAACATTGAACGAGCGTGAGCAGCAGGTCGTCGTAGCCTATTACGGCTTAGGTCAGGAGTCTCTGACCATGCAGGAGATAGCTCAGGAGATGGGTCTCCGCCGTGAGCGGGTACGCCAGATTCGCGACCGTGCCGTCCGTCGCATGCGCAAGGCCTGGCCGCTATAAGGAAGCAATAGAGAGGGCGCGTCAAAAGTGATGCGCCCTCTCTATGTTGAATTGTGTCAGGCAATAGCTGGCTAATTGAATTTATACGGCAGGTCGCCCTTTGCCCAGTTGGTGCCGTCGCCCCATCCGGGATTTTGCTCCAATACGCCTTCCGACAGTGTGACCTGATCCTCGGGAATCTTGAAGAAACCACCGCCGGTCTCGTTGTAGCGCTGCATGAAGTCGTTGGTGAAGGCATAAGTGCCCTCGATGCCTTGATTGAGGATGTGATTACCCACCTGGTTCTTCACCTTCTCCTGCACATCGCCCCAGCGGCGCAGGTCGTTCCAGCGCAGAGCCTCGAAGCAGAGCTCATAGCG
>JAEEGK010012007.1_pt1 | contig 19729 bp, 16 predicted proteins | sample 8958771 | NCBI WGS metagenome assembly JAEEGK01 (sample SAMN16246547, study PRJNA631951) | gut metagenome | biome: gut microbiome; feature: rumen; material: SC-attached | host: Bos | place: Iran: Karaj | collected 2018-10
AGAGTTTGTCGTCATAGCGGTTCTGAGCATACGCAGGACCGTTGTAGAGGCGTGCGAACGTAGGCCAGTCTTTTTTCTGCAAGGCAGCAAGCATAGACTTGTTGCCACGGATGAAGCGCACGCTGAGCAGTAACTGCCGACACTCTGACTGGCACATGCTATTCACGAAACTGGCTACTGACGGCTCACCACAGGCAGCATGATTGAAGCCCATGATCTGGAACATGCCCCATGAGGCCGAGGCGTTGGCAGCATTCTCATTGATGCGACGGGCCCGGAGCAACCGCTCGTACTCGGCTTCGCCACCCTTATAGTGGGCTTTCGTCCACTTAGGATAAAGAATATCCTCATTACCAGTAGCGACTCCCTGCGGGTCGATGCCACGAGTACGAAGCTGCTGCCAGAAGATATGACCTTCGAAAAGGATGGTGGGGCGACCGCTGGGCAGGAATCCTCCCTTGCCGCCAGTCTCCACTTTCTGTACGGCCTTTAGTGCGGCAGGTTCGCAGTCGAGCAGCATGGCGGCACGGTCGAAGTCCGTTTCGGTTATGCCATACTTGGGCCGCTCATCGTGGAAGAAAAGCATCTCCCATGTCTTATACCCCACAATGCCGTCAGCATCGAGTCCGTTTCGCTTCTGGAAGTCAATAACTGCTTGATTGGTGGTCTTGTTGAACTCATGAGCAGGATTGTGCGGTATATCAAGCAATGTCTGCAAGACATCTACATCGTGTCCTGTACTGTTGTATTTTACTGTTTTCATAATTCGTTACTTTATTAGTGATGATTACTGGAATTTGTTCTTTCTATCGAAATCGGTTTGAGCCTGCTGCACCTTCTTCAGTGCCTCTATGGCTGTAGTTGACTGTTGCCGGTTGATGGTCAGCCGTAGGCCACAATGAGGGCAGATGATGGCAGAGTCGGTAATGATTTGCTGCATGCTGATAGGAATAAAACCGCCACACTGGGGGCAGGGCATGCCGCTGGGGCGCATCTGCTGACGAGTTATGTCAACTTGTGGCTGGCCTGGATTCTGTGAAAAATCAGGATTACTCATCAGCACCTCCTTCCTTGTTGGCTGTTTCAGCGGTAGGGCCGTCTTCGATGAGAAGGTTGCTGGCCGTCAATCGTAGCATATTGGCAAGCCCGGCTGGAACATCCGTCTGACGCATCTTCACATGTACCTTCATGTTGGCCGAAAGTTTCTGATCCGTCTGCCCTGAAGTACTTCTATTCCCATCCGTAGTAGCAAGAGCTGCCCGCAGCCGCATGGGTTTTACTGTTTTGTCTCCTTGTTCGATGCGTCCCTTGCCATAGTTGAAAGACTCGTCGACGCTACTGCTGACAGCATCGAGGATGTTTATGTCGTAGTCGAAGTCGGCCTCCTGAATCTGCAACAGCGGCAACGGAACGAGTGTGAGCAAGGGAATACTTACTATCTTCTGCCTGTGACCGTCGGCATTGGTCTCGGTGTAGGAGAAACTTAGTATCCGCAGTTTCCTACCTACCGTCTTACCGTCCTTCACCTCGTCCTCGAAGGCAATAGCCTGTAGGATGTCAAGATAACGCTTGGTGGAGAGTGCATCGGCCTCGATGGTAGAGACGAGCGGTCCTGCTATGAGCTGCTGCAGCTCCATGACCTGCGAGTTGCTAGTCGAAATGCTTTGCTGATCTTTTGTTTCCATAGCGCGTCGTTATTTGATAATGTCCTCAATGCTGGCAGACGGTATGACTGTATCGTCGTTGTCATCGCAGCGTATGTTACAAGTGGTAGGCGTGAAGCGCAGCTTGCAGGTATGGATGGACTCCTTCGGCATGGTGTTCAGCTCGTCGGCTGTGACGGCAACATTGATGACGGGGAACGATTTGGTGCGCTTGAACTTCCTGTTCTTGCAGGCCGTCTCGATGATGCTCTTCAGTTCTGCCGTGATGCGCTGTGCCATTGCCTTGCGTGCGCTGCCGTCGGTATCGTTGAACAGCACCTTAGACGACTCAGTGTCGTTGACCAGTTCCTTACTGACGGTCTCGCTGATGCGGTTGAGAATGGCCTCCTGGTCTGGCCGGCCGCTCTTGGAGTCGATGAGTTCGTAGGCCATGCCGTCGTAAGAGGCGACTATAACATTGATGATATACTGCAGATACTCCTGATAGGTCTCGTCCTGCTTCTTCAGCTTGTCGAAGAACTTGCTGCCCTCGGGAGTCTGCAGCCCGTTGGTCAGCACATAGTCTGTAATGACATGAATGATCTTCTTGGCAGCGGCAGTGCTGAGCGCTTTCATGAACTTGTTGAACTTCTCAAAACGAAAGCTGTACTGCTCGTTGCTGTCGGAGGTGTTGAGGATGCCGTAGTTCAGCTCCATCTCAATGTCGCCGAGCACTGCACCTGGCAGTTGAAAGTCCTTCACCTTACCCTCGCGTCCATATTGCTCGCGGAGAGCATAAGAATAGAGATTGGCCTCATGTTGTGCCATGATGATGTCGCGCATCAGTGAACTGAGGATCGTATTTAATTGTGCCATTGAATATTGTTGTTTAGTGTGGGATACGTTGTTTTTGATAAGGGATGCAGATTTCCCCGCTACGAGGAAACAGCATCCCCGGGAATTGTTATTGCCTTACGAGCGTGCAAAGACCTAACGTCCTAAGCAAGTATTGGCGCTGGCCTACTCACTCTTTTCCTTTTCGGAAGCCTTGCCCTCGGGAGCCTTGCTTGCGTCAGTGACATTCACTTTCACCTCAGCGTCGCCAGCCTTGATGGTGTACTCACCGGCTGCTACATCTTTGAGGACACACTTCACAGAGTTACCGTCAACGTCGAACTTCAGCTTGCCGCTTGTCTCGGTAACCTTGGCAGGGTCGTAAAGACCATCAGGCGATTTGTAGAAGACTACCAGTGTGTCGCCAGTTGTAAGCTCATTGGAGTTGACCATCAGCTCGCCCTTGACATCGACAGTATCCACGGCACCGTTAAGCATCTCCAGAACCCTTGCCATGCCTGCCGGCATGCTCTCCTGACCAGCCTTGACAGCTACGTCAATGGTTGACTCCACAGAATACTTTGACTCTTCGGTTGCCTTAGAGTCCTTCTTCGTAGAATAGTTGGCCTTCAGATTTGCCTCCAGAGAGAACAGACCAAGATTGAGTTTTGCCTTCGCATCCACTTCGCCACCATACTCGGTGTGCGAGGAGTTCTCGCTGACACTTGACGAAGAGGCGTTGATGTTGGCCTTGAAGTTGATGTCAACGCTGTTGATTGCGATGTAGGGGATAGGTACGATGGTGAGCAGAGGTACATTGAGTTGGGTCATGCGGCCTCCCTTGTTGAAGGAGAAAGCCACCATGACGGCACTCTTCTGTCCTTTCTCGTCAGTGTTCAGTCCCACTTCCTTGATAAACTCCCATGATGTCTTGGCTGCCATAGCCTGTGCCTCGATGCACGCCTTCAGCGGGCCGCCAATCATACTGCTGAAAGGAATTGCCTGCATGGCACTGGTTGCCACATTTGCAGGAACATTACTTATTGCCATAATAGTTTTTTTGTTTTTTTAAATTGTTATGCTTACTCTGTTTCAAGGTTTAGGAGTCCTAGCCACAATGCCATACCGACGCGTCTTTATATGGATATGCACGGGGCCATCGTCCCTCTGCTTGACGGCTTTTCAGCTTACGCCGTTTTGCAATCTTACAGGTGCACCCCTTTTCGGAAATGCACGGCAAAGATAGGCAGAAAACGGCAATGGAGAAGAACGGTTTACATGGATGGCGTGTGTGGTTACATGAAGGGGATAGGATGCATGTCGCAGGTTGTCGCACCTGTCGCCATCATCAGAACCAGTGATTAATAGGGAGCAAGAGATGTTGTATCAATCATATCTACCAATAATTACTGCTACAATAGAGCTACAGAACGATATGTCTGGGATTATAGTGCGACAGCATGCGAGGGCGATGCTACAAGCGGTACGGTTGCTAAGTGCCTGTAAATCAGTTGTGCGCAAGTTGCGACAAGTGCGACATGAGGATTGCTTAAAACGGCTGTTCTTCTTGTCTTGTTTCGGTGGGTTCGTCATCAAGTGAGTCACTGAGGAATGTACTCAGGTTGATGCCGTAATGCTCGCAAACATCGGTATAGCAAAAGCAGAGAGGGCGGTCCTGCTCGGTGATGATCTTGCACTTGGGCTTTCCACCCTCCAACACATAGTTCTGCACAGGCTGGCCGTTGGAGTTGATGCGTTTGAACCGCTCAGCAGAGGTTGCCACGCCCAGATACTCCGGAGAAATCTGGAGATAATACTCAATGGACTCATTGGGCAGCGTGCCGACATTCATCTCACGACCAAACTTCTGATAGACATTGAATGCAGTATTCTTCCTGAGCATCAGAATCTGACGAGGCTCACCAAACTCATAGCCGTCCCTCATTTTGTTGGTCTTCAGTCGGCTCTTTGACTTAATGAGATAATCCTTCTCGTTGATGAGTTCGCCCTTCTGCTGCGCACAGCTAATGAGGCTCCAGAAGTTGGTCACCTCGTCGGCACGGTTGCACAGCTTGTTTTGCCGGATCAGTCCGTCCATGCAGAGGTCGAGCAGATGGTTATAGGTGAACGGGAATTCGATGCTTCCTTGTAGGGCAAGGTATGCCGATAGGGGAACAAGCCAGTTGTTCTCAATACGGTCTTTCAGTTCTGGATTCCACTTGGGATGTAAGGTGACATCAGTCTTTGCCTTTTCCCAGGCGAGTTCGAATCGCTCCGTGAACTTGTCGCGCAGACTCACAAGTTGGATGGTGATGTGCGTAGCACCATACATTCGCAGCTGCATCAACTCAGCAAAGCGTTCACGCTCCTGCTGGTTGTGGTGGTCGCGGTCGTAGGTCAGGAAGATGAGTCGTGTAAACAAGGCAATGTCGGCAGTCGGCATCTCCTGACCTGTGAGGATGATGCCAGAGTCCACCCTGGCCTGTTCGCGTTTCTTATCCTTGTCCATGTTCATACGACTGCGCCCGATGCATGCCCAGAGGTCTTTGAGCCATTCAATCTTCTTGGTGTCGATACCGTTCTTGTATTCGTCGATATGGACAAGGGCATTGCTGACGCTGGCTACGGCATCAGCCAGTGCGGGAATGGTGGCCGTCTCAATATTCTGAGGCTCGTTACCCACGACGAAGAAAGCCATCATCGTCTCAGCCAGTTCGGTCTTACCAGAACCCTTTGGGCCAAAGATGTTGAGGATAGGGAAAGAAGGTGACTTCTGCTTATAGACATCCTTGAAGAGCGTAGCCATATAGAAGCAGAGGCTGATAACCGCATTATCGCCAAACACATCGACTATCTTGGAGAAATAGTCGTGTAAGGAGATATTGGAATAGGTCTGGTGGCGGAATTTGCGTTCATTGGAATACAGTTCCGTAGAGTCCTTGTAAATCTGCGACATGGCGGGAAGATAGTAGTTGCGTTTCTCCAGCCTGACGATGCCCTTGTCATCTACAGGATGCCAGACACCATCTTCCAAGGCACCATTGCAGAAACAGTAAAAGCCCTGCTGTTGCCAACCAAGTTGTTTGATTTCCACGGCGGTTTCAGACACCTTGGCCAGATAGCGCATCAGTTGGATTTGTGAAGAGTCATCTGCCAGCCATGTATAGTTGCCTATACCGACAAGTTTCTGACGCAGTTTCTTGGAAGAGGTGAATTCCTCCATATTCAGCTCGATAATCTCTTTTTGTCCGTCGGAGTTGCATATTTCGAACAAGCGGATGGGATGAATATCATCCTTGACATGGAACAGGGGCTTCAGAGTGAAGTTAGACCATTGCTTCTCCTCTCCCTTCTGGTTATAGCCATAATAACAGCCATGCTGGACGGTAAAGCCAAAAGAACGGAGCATGTCAATGTCGCCCTCGTTGTTCTTCTCGGAGAGTTGCTTCTGCCGTTTCTTCATAGCGGTATTGAGAGCCTGGCGCCAGATGGTCTTGTTGCCGTCCATCCTCGCAAGAGCCGTGATGTATCGCTCCAGAATGGCTTCGTCCTTGATACAGAGGAGCAGTTCACAAGTCTCGTCGATGGCTTTCTGCTTCTCCTCCGTCGTACCGTTCTTGTTGAACCGTTTCTCAAATGCCCATAATAGGAACTCGCGTTCCTCCAACTTGGCAAGATCGGCTTTGTCAGTGAAGAACTTATCAGGGTCTATCTTCTTAGGCTGTTCTACGCTGAGGTCATTGGGAATCTCCTTGACGCTGACGGTAAAACCCTGCTGCATAGCAAGGGCTCCGTTACGGATAACGTTACAAAAACCCGCACCGAGTTTTTCCCCGCCCTTGGGAATATCAGAGTCTGGCATAAAACAGAGCGTGCAATCCTGTAAGCGATAGTCTTTCAGTTTCTGGAACTGATTGACTGTCCATGAGCCACCAAGGGAGGCTATGGCATTGAAGATACCAACTGACTGTAGCTTCATCACATCAGGTGCCCCCTCTACTAAGTAAAGCTTTCTGTCTCCCCGTGCTTTCTTGATGGCAGTGTCGATTCCAAAGATGGAACGGGACTTGCAATACAAATCGCTGTCGGCAGAATTGAGATACTTACAATCCGACTTGTCGTCTATCGCCCTTGCCGTGAATCCCTCGATATGGGAATATCTGTCACGGATGGGAATCATGATGCGGTTACGATAGACGCAGTAGACGGAGTGTGTCTTCTCACTCAGTTTCAGAATGCCCATTTCCTGCATCAGTTCCAAACTAAGGCCTTCTTTCTTTGCATAGTCGATAACCGATGTCCAATTGTCAGGAGCATAGCCGATATGCTTCTCCTTGCAATACTCTTCGTTCCATCTGCTGAGCATATATGCCTTTGCCGACTTGGCATCTGGTGTTTCCTTCCCTATTTCCTGGCAGAAGAATGCGCAAAGCCTTTCATTGATAATGCGCATGGACTCCAGTTTCTTGTATCGCTCTTCCTCTTCAGGTGTGGACTGGAGATCTGAGTCAGACAAGTCAATATGCAATTTCTCCTTCAGCAGTTTCTTGACAGCAAGGGGAAAAGTGAGACCGTCCTGTTCCATCACAAAGTTGATGATGTTGCCACCCTTGCCACATCCGAAACAGTGGTATAGGTTCTTGGCCGTGTCAACGTGGAACGAGGGTGTGTCCTCCTGATGGAAAGGGCAGCATCCTTTTGCGGTATGGCCTCTGAGCTGAAGCTTGACACCATAGTCAGACACCACTTCTGCCAGATCAACCTCGTCAAGAACCTTGTCAATGTATTTCTTATCAATCATAATAGAAAATCACTTTTGTATTATATAAGCGTTACTTTATATTATATAATGGTATAAGGATTAAAGGCTACCGAGTTCCTTCCTGTGTTCCTCCATAAAGGCTACTATCATAGCCGCTGCCAGAGCACGGATAGGGATGTTTCGCTCCGAGTTAGCACGAAGTTGCTCTATCTGTTTCTTAACCTCTGTGGGTAGCCAGACTGCTGCACCTTGTCCTTTTACACCAGTATAGTCCTCCAGTCCTTCGGTGAACTTCTTCCAACCAACGGCATGCCAGTCGGACTTTTCCTTACGGAAGGCTGCAGCATTACCATTGGATTCAGCGTTTACATCTGTTATCTTTGTGACACTCTCCGCAAGAGAGATTCCGTTGACGTTCTTTGAAAGCAGCGGGTTTATAACTTTCTTCTGTTCCATGTCTTATAGTTGATTGATGATTTCAATGATTCTGTCAAAAGCATGCTCAACGGCAGCATACTGGTATTTGTCAAGAGGGTAGAGTGTGGAGTATCGCTTGATGACCACGCTCTGCTTGATTCTCGGCGTGACCGTTCCAAGCCGGCCAAGAACAGAGATGGTTTCATCTCTCATTTCACGCTCATGTGCCTTGCCTTCTGTGGTGTTGATGCGGTTGGGCAGGAAAACCAAGCGGGCAGATGACTTCTGGCTGATGACGGAAACAAAGATTCCTGTCGCATCAATGGTATCAACATCGTAGGACATGGGAATGACAATAAGGTCGGCCATCGAATAGAGAATGGAGAGGTTATTGTCGTTGAGGTTGCCAGGGCAGTCAGTCAATACAATGCCGTCTTGTTCTTTATAATCATTCATAGCTGCTTTTACTATCTTACTATCAAGTGTATTGAGGCGGGTGATGGCCCAGGGCACAGTCTGCCCCGGGTCTGCTTCCACCTCACGCTCACGATGTCTGGACAAAGATGCCTGAATATCGGCATCCACGGCTACAACAGGGACTCCCTTCATAGAAAGGTACTCCGCAAAGTGGGCGCATAGCGTGGTCTTACCCACACCGCCCTTGATATTCGAGAAAAGAATAATTTTACTCATGAGATTATGATTTTATACTATACATTTATATACTACTACCGGAATCTTCATTGGTATTTCCTTTGCGCAGCTTCTGAATATCCTCTGCGCGATAGAATACCTTTCGGCCGATATTGATCTGCGGGAGGTATTTGTTGTTGTTCCAAAGCCAGAGAGTCGTAGAACTTACCGACAGCATCTTCATGACCTCGCTTTTTGGAATCAGTTCTTCTTGGTTGTCAACATTACTCTCAGCTTTTTGAGATTTTTCAGCCAGAAGTCGCTCAGAGAGTTCACGGGCAAAGGCAATGGCACCTTTCCCTGTTAGAGTAAGGGAGATGTGGTCACCGCCCTTAGAGATTGCAGACACGAGTCGCTTTGCAAACAACTCACTTTCTTCACTTGGTTCAAAGTAGCCAACCTGGTCGGCATCCTTTGCAAAAGCATTTGGTTTAATCATTCCTTATAATATTTAGAAGTTTATATTCGTTTGTGGGGAATGATCGCATAAAAACGACTTGTCCCCGATTCGATTCATTTCAAATCGGGGGCAAAAGTACGAATTTTCTAAATACCGTCTAAGTGAATTAAACGCAGATGTTTGCGCTGTCAGTCAGAAGCGCAAAGAACGCAAAGAACGCAATGCTATTTAAGCAACTCGTCCCTAAAAAACTTTAGTTCCTGAGTAAACCAGGAGTTCTCAATAACCAGTTTGCCTTTAGCATCTCTGTGATATAGCGTATGGAAATAATACTGGATATTTCTTGCCTTTACAAAAGCCAAATCCGGGAACTCCATGACCAGCGCTTCTCTATACTCTGTCATTTGCAGTCTATTACTTATGACGGGAGTGGTAGCTGGCGCAATAATGATATCTTTTAATACGATGAGTAGTAGGACAAGGTCATTGCCTGTTGACTTTTTCTTCAACAGTTCATGGATGTTATTCAAGAGCTTTTCCTTGCTTTCCCTGTTGGGCACATTGATAATCTCAGACAGCGGCTTATATACCTTTGTGGGCAAAGTGATAGGTTCTGGTAGCTTCTCAATATCATCTGTTTTCCCGTCCTCTAACAGCAATACCTCATTGGGTAGAAGTTCGAACACTTCATTGTAGGGAAGTGTCTTCATTTCTGTTTTGAGATTCCAAAACCTATTCCAATCTTCTTTTGTGCGTACGCCAGCCTCCAAGCTCTTTTTCACAACATATTTGTTGGCGATATAATTCAATGGAAGTCTGAGAATGCCAAGTTTATAGCCAGGAATTGGGTTCTTAATCTTTGAATAGATCCATTCATAACTATGGTCAAAGTAGATCCAATAGAACAGAGCCATCAAGAAAGGCTCTGGGTCTGTGTAACCCATAGCATTGATCATTCTTTCTATGGTGTGGGAACGTTTGATGATGTCTGCCATCTCATGTGGAATTCTAACGTCATCTTCTACAACCAGGCGGGGGACTCGGAACGACATCTGCTTGACTAACGCAAAGAATACGTTCATGATACGCAACTCTTCTTGGCCTAAAAGACCAAGGAATCTATAATACTCCACTAAATTCTCTGACTGCCATTGCTTCAGGTCTGCCAGAAAATCTTTAAATGTATATTTGTTATCCATCTACAATCTTTTTCTTGTCTATTCAATTATTTCCCAAAAACCGCCCTTATCTGGGCCAACACGGCGAAGGTATTTGCCGCGCATATAATCTATATTACGCATAATGGAATTAACGCTAATTCCAACAGCTTTTGCAAGTTCTACTACAGATATATATGGATTGTCGATCATTAGTTCAAGTATGGTAATGCGGTTTTCTGTCAACTTATCATGATTGCTGATAGCTTTTTCTATCAACTTTTCTATCAACCCATGACGATTTGCATTTACCTTTACATCGTTTCCATTCACCTTTTCATTCACCTTTTCATCCACCTTTTGCCCATTTCCATTCACCTTGGCAACATTTACATTCACGTTTTCTGTGACCTTTGGCACGGTAATTTTCAAGATGAACTCGTCTGTTCTGAAGGATGGGGCATTTGCACCATTGGCCTCCTGTTCACGGCAGATACGATCAAAACCCTCGCCAAACTCCTTAACGAAGTGATATGCTTTCAGGAATGCGGCAATCTTAGGATTACGAGAGAAGTGGGTATGTCTGATGTTGTTTGGTTTTACCTGTCCTGGGAGTTTGCCAGGGGATTCAAATACCAATCGGTCATCGAACATTTTGATTTGAATCTCTGTACCCTTAATGTTGTAGGCTCTGTGGCAGCAAGCGTTGACCGTCATCTCTTGAATGACGAACTCTGGGTAGTCACGTTTTGTCACAAATTGAGCATGTTGTCCCAGAAATGTATGCTCGCGAACCTGAGTCTCGATAAACTCAATCGTCTTCTTGACCTGGTTCAAGATGGTTCCCTCAAAGATGACGTCCTTGATGACATTCATCTCTGCGCCAACTTTCTCGTCAACACCTTCATAGCGGATGAAACGGGTACGGCTGCGAGGGAAAAAGTTCTGAGGGTTCTTTCCGAAAAGCAGAATGCAGGCTACACTGACATCCTCTTCACCTTTCTTGTTAGTCTTGACAAAACCGTTATTCTCTCGTAAGTATTCAAGTGGTGACCTACTGTAACCTACCAATTTGGCATATTCAGCAACGGCATCCATATTGATATCGTCAATGGTTGCGCCATATACAGCCGTATCTTCGTAGGAGCGTTCGCCTTTGTCGTACATCAGTTGCATCCGCTCTTCGAATGTCAGTTTGCGGCTCTTGTCACCCACACGGATATAGGCTTCATCAGCCTGATTTGTGTGAAGGAACTGGCTGGCAGGAATATCCATCAGCAGAATACGATCAGGATTGCCTTCATCGTTAGTGCATTCCATATAGCGACAAGTCACAGGAATAGTAGGATTGCAGAAATCAAATGGCACACGGAGCAGCTCGTTCAACTTAGCAGTATGTTGGTTAACACCCTCTATCTTTCTTGTCTTGTCAGATATACCTATTGCCAGCATACCACCGTCTGCATTGGCCATCGCTACGATAGGAATCGCCAGTGCTTTCGGATCGATTTGTATGCTCTTCAGGTCAAACGTCTGACCTTCTTTCCCTGTCCTTATTTCTTCTATTGTCATCATTTGCGTGCAAAGTTACAACAAATACTTCAAATTACTATACCTTATTATATAATAGTTAACGCTTAAATCTACTTATCCAATCATGTCAATAACATTTTTCAGTGTCTCGTCCTCAATTTTACGATAACGTTTGAATGCCTTGGAACCATCAACATGACCGGACATCTTACCAATCAAGTTGGGGTCGGAAACTTTAAAGTATGCATTGCCAACGAATGTGCGGCGAGCAAGGTGGCTTGCTGCAATTTCGTTAATAGGGCGGATTTCGTTCTCTCCTGTCAATGTGTTACGTACTTCCACATTGCGTGTAATTCCTGACATGGTGAATATTGCCTTAATTGCGTCGTTATACTTTTGAGCAGAAATAAACGGGAACAGCCTTCCTTTTTTATCCATGCCTTTATATTTCTCTATCAGTTCTTTAGCTTTGTCGTGCAATGGAACACGAGCCTGAATGGGTTCGTCGCCCTCGTCTTTTGTCTTATGTGGGGTGTATACAAGAATTCCATTGTTGATATGCTGGGGAGTTAACTTAACAAGGTCACTAACTCGGCATCCTATGAAACAGTGGAACACGAATATATCCCTACACATTACAATTGTCTGGATGGGCATCTTGCATTTCTTCTTGAAATCCTTATCCATAGTCTCCCATATTGCTTCAAGATTCGTATCTGCAATCTTATTACGTTCTTCTATTGTGATGTAAATAGGAGTTCCCACCTTAGCCGTACCTATCTTTACGCCGTCAAATGGCCTGTTGGTTGTTAATCCCTCTTCGTAGAAGAACAAGAAAAGAGATTTTAAGCGGGTTCGCATCTTGATAATGGTATTATCACCTCTTTCTTCAAGATAGTTGTGTCCCTTTTTGATGGCAGCAGGATACTCGTTAATGAGCTTCTTAAACAGTTCTGGATATTCGTCGGACAGTTTTTTCTCGTTACGAAGATAGTAGGTAAGATCTTCTATATCCTCTTTAGTAACTTTATCTATATCAAATTCATAATTACTCCTGTCAATATCCGTCGCCTTGACAAAGCCTTGATAACGTGCAATGGCTCTCGACAATACACGATAGACACGTGCATGCGACTCGGCAAGCTGTCGTTTTTCGATATACTCTTCTACAAGTTCAAAGAAGGAGCCTTTGTGTTGTGGCTTGATCTCATATTTCACTGGATTATGAAATTTGTCTATCACTAATTGAAGCCAATCACTCGTCATTTGAATATCTCTGTTTGCCTCGTATTTCTCGATAATAAATTTCTTCAATTCATCCAATTTGGCAGACTGCTCACGGTGATATCTGACTTCAGGTGTTTCAAGTCGTTGTTTTACAACAATAACACCGCTCTGTCGTAAGACGTAATGATGTTTGTCGGCTTTTTCTGTAGTGGAAGTAGTCAGGTTGCCAGGTATCTTCACTCCTAATTTTTCGGTTTTATCTCTGTCAATGTAATATTCGAAGAACTCTGGAGAGACAAAAATACCGCTTTTTGCCCTTGTATTAAACTTCGTACCTTGGAAGAAGCGGATGAGTACTTCGCACATCCCAGTTTCCTTTTGTACCTTGCTTGATATTCTTAGCTCTATCTGTGCCATAACAATTTGTTTTTTTAAACTCGTTTGCAAAGGTACAAAATAGATAGAACCGAACCAAACTTTTTGGCGTGTTTTTGGCGTGATAATTTAAAATTGGCGTGATTAGTTCGATAATTGTTAAAATTATATAATTATATAATGCGTTTATTTTCAGGGATTTACAAACATTTGAATTAGATAGAAATCGATAGGATTTAACGCTTTGTTGTCCGGGTACCCCAACTAAAACAAAGGTCGCTAAGCACAATGCTTAGCGATTTTTTTATGCCAAAATCACGCAAAAATACGCAAAAATAGGGAAATATAAAAAAATAGTAGAAAAAAAACACTTTTTCCTTTGACGATTTCAAAAAAAGATTTATCTTTGCATCACTTTTACAAATTTAACTAATTAATTAAAAAAGCACCCTTGGAGGTAAATGGGCTTCACTCCTTTGGTGTACAACCTAAACAAGCCCTGCTAAAACAATTATATGAAAAAAAGTTTTTTCTTTAAGAGTTCACTCGTAGCTGTTGCAGCTCTGTTCATGACTGCATGTAATGAGAACTACGACAACCCATTTGGTGTTGAGGAGTTGTACGATCTTGACGTAACAGAACTTGTTGCTACCGATGGTTGGGGTGGCGGTTGGTGCGCTACTCAGTATGCTCCTGCAGTAAAAACTGCTGATGGACGTGTAAGTCAGATGATGGAGAACTACCAGGGCAATGTAGATGCTACAGGTGTAATACTCCAGCAGACCCTCGAAGGACTTAAGAACGGTAACTACAAGGTTGAACTGTATGCAAATGCATTCTATACCGACGGTCGTGGCTTCGAGTCAGACATGCAGGATGGTGCTATGGATGTAGCTTATGTATTCGCTAACGAAGTAAAATGCCCTGTTGTAGGACAGATTGCTACCGCTACCAATAAGAATGGTGAATATGCCCTCGAGGTAAAGGTTACCGACGGAACACTGACACTGGGTCTTGGCAAGGAAAAGGCTGGTACCAACTGGCACACCATCCAGATTAAGTCGCTGGTTCTGGAGAACGGAACAAATGTTAAGCCTGAGACTCCAGAAGAGAGCAATGATGTAGATTGCACAGCTTCAATCGCTACTGACGGTTGGGGTCAGGCAGGTTTCGCCGGCACATGGGCTGCTCCTGAGGTGGCTACTGCCGATGGACGTTTTTCACAAATGGCAGAGAAGTATCATGAAGACGTTAACGCTACAGGTATTGAGATGCAGCAGACCATCGAAGTAGAAAACGGTAAATATGTAGTAGAACTGTATGCTAACTCATTCTATACCGACGGTCGTGGTTTCGAGTCTGACATGGAGGATGGTGCAACCGACGTGGCTTATGTATTTGCCAACGAAGTTAAGGCTCCTATCACAGCTAAGATTGCTACTAGCACTACACAGAATGGTATCTACACTCTCGAAGTAGAGGTTACAAACGGAACACTGACACTGGGTCTTGGTAAGGATAAGCCTGGTACAAACTGGCACACTATCCAGATTAAGTCTCTGACACTGAAGAAGTAAACAACGAGTTTGTTTTATAGATAAAAAAGAATCGCTAAGCGCAATGCCTAGCGATTTTTTTGTTTTTAATATTCTGTCTTATCAGTTTTCTCTGTCCACAGACGGAACGTGTGTAATGCCTCAGCACGCAGCAATGGCACGATGGGCACAGTGCGCTCGCTCAACGGGCGCTCCAACTCCTCATAGATAAAGTCGTCGGCAAACTGGATATCACGGGCATCCTTGCGGGTGTTGCCATAGAATATCTTACCAATACGGGCCCAATAGATAGCGCCAAGACACATCGGACATGGTTCGCACGATGTGTAAATGGTACATCCCGAGAGGTCGAAGGTGCGAAGTTTTCTGCACGCCTCACGAATAGTGTTCACCTCAGCATGTGCTGTAGGGTCGTTGTCGATGGTTACCCTGTTGCTGCTGCCAGCTACTATCTCACCATCCTTTACTATCACTGCTCCAAAGGGACCACCGCCTCGCTCAACACTTTCGTTGGCGAGGCGGATGGCTTCTCTCATAAACTGTTTATCTTGCTCTGTTATTATCATCCGCTTTACTGTTTGTTTTCTGCATCAATTGCCTTAATCTTCTCGCGAATCAGGTTCATATCGTCCTTCAGCTTCTGTACCTTGCGGTTCATCTCGTCGATAAGACTGTTACCCTTCTTCGAACTTGCATTAAGGAATCCCAAATTGTTCTCGTAGGTCTGAATCTCCTGCTTCAGTGCCTCGTACTGATGGAACAGGCGTGCACGCTCGTTGTCGAGAGCATTCTCGCCACGCTCAGCCACATTCTTCAGGTTCTGTTTGAAGTTGTTAAGACGGCGCTTGGCAGTGCTGATATTCAGATCCTTATAGAGCTTGTCGAGGATGGCATGATACTCCTTGTAAACATTGTCCTTCTCTTTATAAGGTACGTGACCTACAGAGTTGTACTCCTCAACCAGCTTCTGTACCTTGTCGGCCAGATCGTCGCCAGTCTCCTCGGCGATAGCCTTCAGGCGAGCGATGATGTCGAGCTTCTTATCCAGATTCTCGCGCTCCTCGCCACGCTGACCTGCACCTGCAGCATTACGTGCCTCGAAGAATGTGTTGCATGCTGCCAGGAACTCTGCCCACAGCTGGTCGCCCAACTTCTTAGGAACCATACCGATGGTCTTCCACTCCTTCTGCATAGCTACAAACTTGTCGCCAGTCGACTTCCAGTCGGTAGAATCCTGCAATGACTTAGCCTTCTCGATCAGAGCACGCTTCTTCTCGGCATTCTCCTTGAATGTCTCCTTCAAGCCCTTGAAGTAAGCAGCCTTACGACCAAAGAAGTCGTCGCAAGCAGCACGGAAGCGCTCAAAGATCTTAACGTTCATCTTCTGTGGAGCAAAACCAATAGTCTTCCACTCTGTCTGGATATCGATAATCTGCTTGGTGTGCTTCTCCCAGTCGCCGCTACCCTTGTTCTCCTCGGCAGCGATAGCCTCAACCTTCTCGCAGAGCACTGTCTTGCGGGCCAGGTTATCCTCCTCCTTGGCGCGAACGCCCTCGAAGTGCTGCTGATGGCGCTTGTTGATAACGCTAGAAGCAGCCTTGAAGCGGTTCCAGATATCCTCGCGCAGCTCCTTGGCTACAGGACCGATCTCGCGATACTCCTGGTGCAGCTTCTGCAACTGGTGGAATGCGCTTATTACATCCTCCTCGTCGGCCAGTTTCTCGGCAGCCTCGCAGAGAGCTGTCTTAAGTTCAAAGTTCTTCTTGAAGTCGTACTCGCGTGCCTCGCTGTTAAGACGAAGCATATCGTAGAACTGCTCTACATACAACTGATAGTTACGCCAAAGCTCGTTGGCCTTATCAGCTGGTACATTCTTTATCTCGCGCCACTGCTCCTGCAGGGTCTTAAACTCCTTGTAATTCTTGTTTGCCTCATCAGGTGTGGTAACCATTGCCTTGATGCGGTCGATGATAGCGAGCTTCTTCTCCAGGTTCTCCTGCTTTTCAGCCTCGATCTCCTTGAAGATCTTTGCACGCTTCTCCTTGATGATTCCCATCTCAGCCTTGAACGACTCCTCGTCGGGGTCGGGTGTGTACTGATACTGCTCGGGATCGCCGCCTGCATCCAGATAAGCCTTAAGCTTAGCCTCGCGCTCAGCCACATGGAGCTTGTAGAAAGAAGCCTTGAGATACTCAATCTCTTCCTTCTGAGGTGTCTCCTCACCATGGGCGATGTCCTGCAGACGATGCAGCACGTCGGCTTTAGTTTCATAGACCACACGAACCTGCTCATCGGCTGGCTCTGTGCCTTCGGTTGTTTCTACTTGAGGTTCAGTCTCAGCAGCCTGAGATGTAACTTCCTCATTAACTACTTCTTCGTTTGTACCCTGTTCCAGGATATTCTCTTGAGAGTCCATCATTTAACTATTAAATTATTACTAAATGATGCTTAGCATCATCACATTTGGCGTCAAAATTAAACATTTATATTTAATTAACCTAATTTTTTTTCGTTTTTTTGCACTTTTATGGCCTAAACAAGTCGTTTATGGCGGAAAATACCCCATGCAATGGCCGAAATAACCACCGAAAGTACCATCGCCAACACAAATCCCCAAGGTTTTGACTCCATGCCGTTAACCAGGTTCATACCAAACATCGACGTAACCAGTGTAGGTATCATCATCAGGATGGTAACGGTGGTAAGCGTACGCATCACGGTGTTCATATTGTTGTTGATAATACTCTGATATGTGTCCATCGTCGACTCCAGAATGTTAGAGTAAATCATAGTGGTTTCGCGGGCCTGTGTCATCTCGATGTTTACGTCCTCGATCAAGTCGGCATCGAGTTCGTCAATCTGCAGCTTGAACTTCAGTTTCGACAGCAGTGTCTCGTTGCCTCGGATGGATGTCTGGAAGTAAGTGAGCGAGTCTTGCAGTCGGCTCAGACCGATCAGACTCTCGTTGTTCACCTCCTTGTCGAGATTGCGCTTGGCCTTGTCAACCAGCATAGATATCTGCTTGAGTCGCTTAAGGTACCACACGGCACTAGACAGGAACAGGCGGAAAATCATATCCACATGGTCAGTGAATCCCTCGCCACGCTTCTGCTGGAACGACACAAAGTCGATCATCACATTGGTCTCGTAGAAACACACTGTGATGGTTACATCGCGCTTGTGTATGATACCAAGAGGTACGGTGGTGTATGGCGTGCGCGAGCGTATCTCCTTGACATAAGGTATACGCAGGATGATGAGCATCCATCCGTCGTCATACTCATAACGTGCACGCTCATCGGTATCACTAATATCCGACATGAAGTAGTCGGGTATATTAAACTTCTCTTCTAGTTCACGCTGGTCATCTTCGGTGGGGCATGTCACCTGTATCCAGCAATTGGGCTGCCACTCGTTTATTTGGGTCAGTCCACCTTGGGTATTCCAGAATGTCTTCATTTTGCTAATCCTTTTTTCGTTAATGAAATGGTTTTAGCGGCAAAGGGATTAGCAGCCTTGCTCGCCATCCCCCGCCATTACGAATTGTAATTGTCCGCCGGGTAATCGTCCATAACTTGTTAATATTTTGATTTATCGGGTGCAAAGGTAAGAAAAAAATCCGCAGATTCAAAATAAATCTGCGAATTTTTTACTTCACTTTTTCACTTTTTTACCTTTTTACTTCTCAGGTATCACCTCGAGTGCGCGCTTGAGCAGTGTCCAGAATGGATCGACTGTGGCGATGAGTGCACGCTCGGTAGTGGTGTGAGGCGACTTCATGGTAGGACCAAAACTTACTACATCCAGATGTGGATACTTGCCCAGGATGATAGAGCACTCCAGTCCGGCATGGTCAACCTGGATGATGCCGTCGGCACCAAACAGAGCCTTGTACTCCTTGCAGAGCAGGTTCAGGATCTCGCTCTCGGGGTTTGGATCCCAACCACCGTAGCTACCAGCAGTCTGAACCTTCATGCCAGCCATGCTGAAGCAGCTCTCGAGTGTCTTAACGATATAGTCCTTCATATCCTCACGGCTAGAGCGGGCCAGTATCTTGAGCGATGCCTTACCCTCGCCGATGTTGATGATAGCCAGGTTGCTTGATGTCTCTACTACACTGGGATAACTGGGAATCATACGGATAACACCGTCGTGGCAGCCATAGATGGCATTGATCAGGTTGTCCTGAATCTCAACAGGCACTTCCATCTTTGGAGTCTCAACATCCTCGCAGATTACCTCGATACCGCTCTCGATGCCCTTGTACTCATCCTGGAAGTCGTCCTGCCAGTCGGCAGCAAGCTCCTTCAGGGCAGCTACATTCTCCTTAGGCAATGTGAGCACAGCCTCGGCCTTGAATGGGATAGCATTACGCATGTTGCCACCCTGCCAGCTGGCCAGACGAGCCTCGCACTCCTCGATAGCCTCGCGAACCAAGCGAACCAACAGTTTGTTGGCATTTCCACGACCCTCGTGAATCTCCAGTCCAGAGTGTCCACCACGCAGGCCCTTTACAGTAACCTTAACAGCAGCATCGTCGACCTCGGTCTCTACCTCCTTATAATCGAGAGTAGCAGTTACGTCGATACCACCAGCGCTACCGATAACGAACTTGCCCCAGTGCTCCGAGTCGAGGTTCATCAGGATATCGCCATTAAGCTCGCCTGCAGGCAGAGCATTGGCACCAAACATACCAGTCTCCTCATCGGCAGTAATCAGGGCCTCGATAGGACCGTGCTTCAAGGTCTTATCCTCCATCACAGCCATGATGGCAGCCACACCCAGTCCGTTGTCGGCACCCAGTGTGGTGCCCTTGGCCTTTACCCATTCACCATCAATCCATGGCTGGATAGGATCGGTCTCAAAGTTATGGGTACTCTCGGGAGTCTTCTGTGGCACCATATCCATATGTGCCTGCAGGATAACACCCTTCTTATTCTCCATGCCAGGAGTAGCGGGTTTACGCATCACGATGTTGTCAGCGGGATCCTTAAAGGCTTCCACCCCTGCCTGCTTAGCAAAATCGAGCAGGAACTGCTGTACTTTCTCCAGATGTCCTGATGGACGTGGAACTTGTGTGAGTGCGTAGAAATTCTTCCAAATGCACTCGGGTTTCAGATTCTTAATCTCAC
>JAEEGK010012008.1_pt1 | contig 19729 bp, 11 predicted proteins | sample 8958771 | NCBI WGS metagenome assembly JAEEGK01 (sample SAMN16246547, study PRJNA631951) | gut metagenome | biome: gut microbiome; feature: rumen; material: SC-attached | host: Bos | place: Iran: Karaj | collected 2018-10
TAATCTTTTTTTTTTCATTTTTTATTTTTATTTATAAATTAATATCCTTAAATAAAAAATAAAAAAATTACTTTTTTTAAAAAATAATAATTAAAAATTTAAAAACAAAAAAAACAAAAAATTACTTTTTCATATACTTAACATAAGCTTCAGAATTTCTTTGTAAAAGATTTTCAAGAGGTCCAAGTAACCTTTTAAAAGCCATTCTATCCAAAGTTAATAATTTACAATCAGTATCAGCAATAACAGAAGCAGCTCTGGGTTCATTTTTTAACAAAGCCAATTCACCAAAATATCCTCCTTTCTGATATTCTAAAACAGTTTCTTCAGGTTTACCAGGTTCAAGTACTTTAGCAGCATGAGCTTTCCCATCATCTAAAATATAAAACTTATCTCCTTCTTCATCTTGTTGAATAATTCTAGTTCCAGCAGGTACAGTCTCAGTTTTTAAAGCATCGCAAATTTGTCCTAATTCATAAACATCAATAGTAGATAAAATATCAACTTTTTTTAAAGTATTTTCATATTTCTCTCTTTTTTTAATAGCAGCATCTTTAACAATATTATTAAAGCATTGTCTATCAAGTGCCCATAATAAAGAATCAGTTTTAGCTTTAATTGTAGCAGCTCTTGGAGCATTATATAAAAGTGCTAATTCTCCAAATGATTCTCCTGGAACATAAGTTTTTAAATATGTTGGTGGATCACCTGCTTTGAATACTTTCTCACAATCTAATTCACCAGTATCAACTAAATATAATACATCACCTTCTTCTCCTTGTTTAATTACATAATCACCTGCTTTATATTTTTTTTCTTCAAAGGAATCTATTACTGTTTTTAATTCATTATCTTCTAATGAATTAAATATGAAACTTTGAAGACATTTTTCTGTTATTCTCTTTTTTTGCTCATCTGTTTTTGGTATTACACGAGGAACGAAATCTTCTTTTTTATTATGTATACCATAAACTTCTGCTGAGACACTTTGACGCATTCCTTTCTTTTTTTGTTGACGTTTTTTCATCTCTTCATCTATTCTTTTTTGCTCTTCTGGTGAAAGATCTTCTTCACTTTCTGAGGATACTTCCATTTCTTTATCTTCTTTTTCATATTTTTTTCTATAATGTTTTACTTCTTTTCTTAAATTTTCTAATTCTGCTTGTTCTATGTTTTCTCCTGTTGATTTTATTCCTGCGTAATTTTGTAACCATTGAATCATGAAAAGAATCTATTTTTTTTTTTTTTTAAAATGTAATTTATAAAAATATTTTTTTTTACTGGATCTTTTGGCTTTTCAGATAATACTGCGCTTACCATTGGTTGGAGAATTCCACGAACATTTTGTTGAAGGTAATCACTTGGTTGGGTCATTTTTTTATTTTTATAATTTTTTTTTTTGGATTATTGGTATTTAATTTTTTTTTTTTTGGTTGTTAATTTTTTTTTTTTTTTATATTTTTATATTTTTTTGAATTTAAATAAATGTTATAATTTTTAGTTTTGTTTGATGAAAAAAATTTTTGAAAAATTTATTTTATGGGAATATTATATTATGATTATATATTACTTTTAATAAAAAAATTAATTTAAACTTCTTCTTCTTGTTTAAGTGGTTTAAATTCTCCATCTTTATTTTCATAAAATTCATCATTATGATCAATAAATAAAGTAATAGTTAATCCTGCAAAAATACCAATAAAAATAATAATAGGAATTAATAAATTTTGCATATTCATTATTTGTTCTGAAAATTTATGAATTCTCATATCTTCTAATCTTAATGCAGAAAAAACAATACCAACAATTAATCCTAAAGCAAGACCAGAAGTCATTAATGGAATTATTTGTTTTTTATTATGAATTAAACCTTTCATTGATTCTGATTTTTTAATATATAAATAAATTACATTTGAAATATCAATACATGCTATTACTAAAGCAAATGATATTCCTATACATATTAAACTTAAAAATGGTACTCTTAATTTATAATCTAAATTAATAAAAAAATGAGTGTGTATTAAAATAATAAAAATTCCAGAAATAAAAATTATTAAACCTAAAATAAACATATAATAAAAGTGAAATTTATCTAATTTTTGAACTTGAATAAAATCTAAATTTTGAAAATGTGTTACATAACTTCTATATGATTTACTTAATATTAAAAGTCCAATAAATAAAAATGTAAATGCAAAATATAATCCATAAATTGCATCTTTGTAAATAAAATATAAAGTACATGCATCTGCAAATGAAATACAAAATGATAATCCAGTACATATTGTAATACTAACAAAATGTCCTAAAAGAGAATAAAAATCGAAATTCATTTTTTAATAAAATATAAAATATATAAAAATAAAAGTTATTTATTTAATAATTTTATTGATTATTTCCATTTTATTTTGAATAAATAATTAAAAAAATTTATTTTTTTTATAAATTATTATTTTTGATTTTTTTATTAAAAATTTATAATTAATAAAAGAATGAAATATAATTTCAAATTTATAAAATTTATCTTCAAATTCAATGACAAAAAAAGGACTTTTTTATAATTTAAAAATAATTATATTTAATTTCAAATAACAAAATATTAATAGAAAAAATGAATATATTTATCTTTTTAACTTTTTTAAAAAAATAAAATTAAGAAAAGATAATAAAAAAAAAGAATACAAATTTTAATAATAAATGGAATATATTATATTAAAATAAAATCAATTTAATTTATTCTATTTTATTTTTTAAAATAAAGAAAAAAATATTTGAAATTGAAAATATTTATAATTCTGCATCAAAATCATCATCTCCAAAAAAATCTTTTTCTAAATTATTTTCTTTTTTTTCATCATTATCTTTTTGTTCATTTTTAATAATAGGTTTATAAGACATAAATTCATTAATAATATTATCTCTAATTCCTTTTCTTCCAGCTAATAAAAATTTTAAATAATCAATATTAATTAAATCACCACTTAATAATAATTTATCATGTGTTAAATAATTAGCAACATCAGATGCAGTAACTAAAATTCCATTTTGATACAAAAAATGTTTAAATAATTGCATTTCTAAAAATCTATTAAATACTTTACCATTAGTAGATAATTTCATCATACAATGAACAGGAAATATAAATCTTTCAAAAGAAAATTTATGTTTTTTCATAAATTCTAATAAAATATTTTTAAATGTCTCTGCACTTTTTTCTTTTACTTTTTCTGTTGCTTTATCATGTTTTTCAGAATAATTTAATTTATTTTGAACTTGATTTGATTTTCTAATATCTTTTTTAGGTTGATTTTTCATATAATTTTCAATTTCTTTTTTTAATTTTGTATAATCAACAATTTCATCTATATCATTATCAGTATCTCTTGAATTACCAATTTTAATTTTAGTAAAAAGACAAAATATTTCAATATTACTTAAATCAATTTTAAATTCTTTTTTTAATAATTCAACTAAAAAAACTAATCTAATTGCTTTATAATCAGTAATACTTTTAGATATTATTTTTAAAAATACATCATCTGGATTTTTTTTATTTAAAGTTAAATTTTTACATATTCTAGATATAATATCTTTTACTTTATTTAAATATTCTTCATTTGTTATTTCAATTGCATCGTCATCTTCTTTTTCATTTCCTTCTATATCATCAATGTTTTCATTTGGATCAAATGTTGTTTCTTCTAAAATTTTTATTAAATTTGAATATTTTAAATCATATAAATAAGTTCCTTCTTCTTGAATAACTTTCATTGTATAAATAAAATATTCTAAAACATCTTTTTTAAATTTTAATTCTAATTCTTCCATTATTTTTTTTAATGAAGTAAATGAAATATAACCTTTATTATCTTCATCAAATATTTTTAAAAGTTCAATAAATTTTTCTTTAATAGGAGACATTTTTATAGCAATTATTTTATTTAATTCTTGTCTTTGTTCAATTGAATAAAAACAAATATTAGTAAATAAATGTAAAAATTTAGTTTTAAAATCATCAGGATTAGTTGAATTTTTAGATATATAATTATTATATAATAAAGTCTTTATACATGAATGAATATCAATTTGATCTTTTTCTTGTCTTATTTTTAATATTTCAATTATTCCATTTGATATAGTTGAAATAAATTTTTTATAATTACTTTTATCTTTTATTAGTTCTAAATTTTCTTTATTAATAATACGAGATTCTATTATTGACATATCAATTTTATTTGCTTCAAAATTTTTAATTAATACATAAATAAATTCATTTAATTTATTATTAGACATATATTCATAATATTTAACATTAATAGTTTTTATTAATAAATTAGATGAAGGTGAATTTTGTAATAAAATTTTTGTTTCTGGTCTTTTGGCAGTTGATATTTTTTGTTTTAAATCTTCAATTTCTTTTTCTAATCTTTTTCTTTCTGTTTTTTCTTCTTGAAATCTACTTTGTAATAAAAGTAATTTATTATTTTTTTCTTTTTCTTGTTCTTCATTTTGATTATTATTTTGTTGATTTGATACAATAATCATTTTTGAATTTTGTTGATATGTATTTGATAATAATTCTTCTTTTTCTTTTTGAAATTGTTTTAATTCTCTTATTAATTTTTCTTTTTTTGAATTTGAATCCTTATAATATGCTAAATCTTTTTTTATTTTTTGTAATTTTTTTTCATATTTATTTTTTAATGTTAAATATTCATCACTTGATTGAATATTTTCTCTTTTCATTATTAATCTTTCATTTATTTGATGTTGATATTTTAATTTTTGTTTTAATTTATTTATCATTTCTGTTTTACTATCTTTTTGTTTTTTTAATTTTTCAATTTCTATATTTAAATTTTGAATTGCTTCTAACATTTTTTGATTATTTTCTTGAAAATTCATAATCATAAAATCTTGTTTTGATAAAGCATTTTTCATTGAATTAACATCTTGAATATTTCCTTGTAAATTTTGATTTTGAAAAAAAGTATTTTCACATAAATTTTTCATTTTATCTATTTGATTATATAAAATTTGATTTTCAGAAACTAATTCATTTACTTTTGAATTTTTAGTATATTTTTTTATATCATCTAAATCTTTAATTGATTTTTCATAATCTTTTTTTAAATCTTTATATTTTTTTTTAATACTTATTACAAGTTGCATTTCATTAATTTTAGAATAAGGAATTGATGAATCATTCATAATATTTTCAATAATTTTATCTCTTTGACTAATTTCATTTTCTAAAAAACTAATTTCTTTCTTTCTATTCATATGTGCAGTTTGCATTTTATTTAATTGATTTTTAAGAGAAAGATTTTCCTCTAATAATCTTTCTCTATCTATATTCATAGGCATTGCACTTTTAATTCTTGTATTTATATTTCTATGTGGTTCTACTGAACGTTCTCTTCTTAAATTTGGTTGATATGGATAATTATTTGTTAATAAATTTGGAATTATATTTCTATTAATTTAATTAAATTAAAATTTACTTTTTTATTTTTGATAATTTACTTACTGCACTTATTGGCCGAAAATTTGGATTGTAATTTTGTTCATTTTTTCTCATTTGTTTTATTGTTTTAAATAATTTAAATATTAAATTTTTAAAAATAATTAATCATAACTATTAAATAAATTATTTTTATAATTTAAATTATTTATTATGAAGTTTTTGTTTATAAAATTACTAGAAAAAATTATAAAAAAATACATCTAATACAAACAACATTTAATTATTTTTCAAATATATTTGTTTTTACTCTTGATAATTAATTTATATTATTTATATCAGAGGCTAAATTTAAATTTTCATAAAATAAACTAATTAAATATTTTATTTTTTGTTTTAATTCATTTTCATTTTTATTCTTATCTAATAATTCTTTTAATAATAATTCACAAAGTGAAATATTTTTAATTATTAATTTAAATTTACATTGTACAATATCATTACTCATTTTATTATAATCTTTAAAACAATTTTGAATACATGTATAATTTTGTTCATTAAAATGAGAAAGAAGTCTAATAACAGAATTAGAAGGAAATTCATATTTTTCAGAAAACTTAATTTGTACATTTATATTTTGAATAAAATCTTTTAAATAAGTTTCTTTATTATTAAAAGAATTAGAAGAAGAAATAATATTTGGAATTATCTCTTCATCACTATCTGGATTTGGAATTTTATAAAAATTATTATTAAAAAATTCAACATCATCATTTGTATTTCCAGTTAATAATATTTTTAGATTATTTAAATCAAATTCTCTTTCTGAAATTTTGGTTTCTTTTTTTTTTTCAATATTAATATATTTATTATTTATTTTTGGTACTAAATTATGAATTGATTGTATTGGTCTTTCTGTTGATATTATTGGAAGTGATTGTGAACAAGATGAATTTTCTTCATTTAATTGATATGGTAAATTTATTTGTTTTATATTTGAAAATTGTAATTTTGATAAATTAATTTTTGTATCATCAAATAATAAAATTTTTACATCTCTTATTGGGGATATTGTATTTGTTCTATTATTATTCATATTATTATTATTATTATTCATATTTTGTTTTAATTTTGTTTCTATTTGACTTTTGTTTTTTGTTTTTTTTTCAGTTTTTGAATTGTCTTTTGGATAATGTTTATTTTGTTTTATATTTTTTGAATTAATATTTTTATTCAAATTTATACATGAATTATTTTTTATTAGTTTTGTTTTATTGTTTCTTTTAATAATTTTTTTATTATTGTTTTTAATAATCTTTTTATTTTGTTGTTTACTCTTATTTAAAATTTGTTTATTATGTTCATCAAATATATTTTTTTTACTTTTATTCACAATTTTATCTTTTGTATTATTATATATACTGCTGTTACATTTTACAATTTCTTTTTTAATTGAATTTCTTCTTTTATTTTTTTTGTTTTTTTCTTCAATTTTCATTACAGGTTCTAATTTAAATTCAAATTTTCTTAAAACTGAATTATCAAATATATGTTGTTTTTTTATTTTTTTACTATTAATCATATTTGAATTACTATAATTATCATTTTTTGAAAATGAACTAACATTACTATTTTTACTATTAATACCAGTTGAAATAGTTTTAAATATCGTTTTACTCGAACTATTTTTATGAGTCAACGGAAATAAATTATCTTTATATCTCTTCATTTTAAAAAAAAACTTAATAGAATAATTGAATAAATAAAATAAAAAAAAAATAAAAATTAAAAAAAATTAAAAAAAATATCATTTTATATCTGAGAAAAAAAAATGAACCCAATAAACAACATATCACAATTAGGTAAATCAGTATTATTCATAAGTGAACTCCCAGATAATATCTTAGACACAGAATTAGAAGAATTTTTTTCTGAATTCAAAGATAACATTTTAATGATTCAAATAGATAGAAATTCAAAAATATATGATCCATTTAATGTAAGAAAGCCAAAAGCAACAATAATATTTAAAGATCACGAAAAAGCAAATTTAGCAAGAAATACATTAAATATGAAAAGATTAAAAGGAAAAGCATTAAATATAATGTGGCATGAGAAAGATAATTCAATAAGATATAATAATACAGCAAATATTTTTATAAAAGGAATCCCGCCAGAAATTAAACCAAGAGAAGTATTTGAATTATTTAATAAATATGGTGAAATAATTTCTATTAAATTATGTGAAGATGAAGATGGAAATTTATTAGGTTATGGTTATATTAATTATTATTCTCTTGATTCTGCAGAAAATGCAATTAAAGATTTAAATAAAAAAAATATTTGGAATAGTGTTTTAGAAGTTGAACATTTTCATAAAAAAAATGAAAGATTACAAACTAATTTAGGTAATAATTCTATTTATATTAAAAATATTTCTGATAAAATTAATGAAAGTGATATGAAAAATATATTTAAAAAATTTGGTGATATTACTTGGTCAAAAGTACTTACTGATAATAATGGAAGAAAATTTGCAATTATTGTTTTTAATAATACTGAAAGTGCATTAAAAGCAAAAGAAGAAATGAATGATAAAAAAATTGAAGGTAGTGATATTGGATTATATGTAGATTTACTTCAAAAAAAATCAGAAAGAAAAAGATTTTTAACAACAAAAATAGGAGATATAAATAATAAATTAAATCAAGAATATAAAAATTGTAATTTATACATTAAAAACTTACCATTAGATTTAACAGATGAAAAATTAAAAGAAATATTTGAAAAATATGGTGAAGTAAAATCAGTAAAAATATCAAAATTTATATTAGTAACAAAAGTAAAAAATGAATTAAAAGAAATAGAACAATCAAGAGGATTTGGATATGTATGTTATACAAATCCAGAAAGTGCATCAAAGGCAATAGAAGATTTAAATGAAAAGACACTTCCAGGATACGAAAATTCAAAAAGACCAATAATAATATCATTATTTATGCCAAAATATGAAAGAAAGCAATTTTTAAATAAATTACAATCAAATCCAATGAGTAGATTCCCATTAATAATGGGAACTCCTTATAATATGATTCCTCCTATGATTCATAATGGAAATTATCAACAGAGACATAATAGATATAATAATAATAATAATAGGAGACAACAAAATAAAAAACAAATTGTTAATAATAATAATAATGTTAATAATAATGTTAATAATAATGTTAATAATGTTAATAATAATAATGATATTAATCATAAAGATGATGAACCTAATTTAAATTATATTGATTCCCTTGAAAATGATGAACTTAAAAAAGAATATCTTGGAGAATTTTTGTTTAAAAAAATTGAACAACATCCACTTGCACATGAAAAAAACTTTACTATTGATATTATTGGGAGAATTACTGGGATGATTTTAGGTATACAAGATATAAAAGAAATATATGATATTACAACAAATTTTGATAATCTTACTTCTAGAATTAATGAAGCTTTATCTTTATTAGAATCTGGATAATATTTGAATTTTAATTAAATTTGAATATAATAATCTTTAATATAATTTTTTTTGAACAAAAATAACTTAAATTTATTTATTCAAAATAATATTCTTTTATTGTTTTATTTTGTTATTTTGGAAAAAACATATTTTTATTTCATTAAATAAATGATAAACAAATTTTATAAAGAAATGATAATTATTTGTTTTTTTGGTGATTAAAAATTTAAATTTATATTCAAAATCATAATATATTAAACTATAATAATAGATGAAAATAATAATCATTAGTTATAATATTTCATTTATATATATAAAAAAAGACATTGAATTATAAAAATGAAATTGAAGAAATTATTATTAAATTAAATATATAATATATTTGTTTATTTTATATTAAAAAAAATATTAAATTTATATTTCATTATATTGTTTTTCTTCAATGAGATAATTTTGAAAATCAGTAATTTCATTTTCAATATTCATTTTTTTCTCAATTGTTTTTAAAATATCTTCAATAACAACATAATCATTTTTACATATTTTAGTTAAATCATGTATATTAAGCATTCTTTTAGAATTTCTCATAGTTGCATAAAATCCATTATTAATTTCATCATTATAAGCAGATTCAGTTCTTGAAAAATCTCTATAAAATTTTTTAAGAATAATTTTAATACTTTCATCCTCTAATAAAAATTTTAAAACTTTTTCCTTTTCAAAATAATTTGATTCAGATTTACTAATAATTTTATCCCCATTTAAAAAAATTATTTTTAAATTATCATATAATCTTCTTAAATCTTTTTTATCACTTTCATGACTTAATATAATTCTAAAATGAGTTGGAATTTCTTCAATATTAATATTTTTTTTTAAATGATTTCTTTGATAATCTTCAAATAAATAAGTTAAAAAAACCATTTTTTCATAATTTGAAGAAGTTTGACTAGTTAAATTCATAAGAAAAAAGAAATCTTTTATTTTAATATTTCCATAACCTTCATCATCAAAAATTAAAATAATTTTCTTACAAAAATCTTCATATCCTTTATCATTATTAATTTTTAATAAAGAGAGAAATTCTAATAAAACTTTTTCATCAATTATTCTATCTTTTTCAAAAAACCATTTAAAATTTTTATAATTGACTAATAATCTTTCAATAGTTAAAGAATGAGATTTCCAAACTTTTCTAATTGCCTCATATCTTACTGCTTGTTTAAAAGAAGTTATTCCTTTTGTTGTCATAATTCTTGAAATTAATCTCCAAATTAATTCTTCATCATTAAAATTATTATCATTAAATGATATTGTTTGTGTTTCTATTACTTTTCTTTTTTTTCCTTTGTTAAAATTTGTTTTTAAAAATGATGAAGGTTCAGTTTTATTAAATAAATTTTTAAGTTTTTTTTCTTCGTTTGTTTTATTAAATCTTGAATTTATTAAATTATTTGCCATTATAGGAGAAAAAATTACTTGTTTTGGTACATAATGATAAGGATTCATTATCATTAAATCTTTTAATTTATAATTTATTTTGCTTTTATATTTTGATTTTTTTAAACTTGATTTATGATATAATTTTTCTTCTTCATCTTTTATTAATTGAAAATAGTTTTTTTCATCATGTTTTTTTGATAAAAATTCATCTTTTGCATTATATTGATTTAAATATTTTTCTGAATAATCAGTATCTAATTTTGATTTTGTTAAAGGAACATTTCTAATTCTATTTCTTTCTGAAAAAGATATTCTATTTACATCATTGAATTTTGAATGTATATTACTTGGAACTGATAATCTTTTATTTTCAAAAATTTTTGAATAAAATACTGATGATAATCTATTTCTTGAATTTTGTAAATTTATTGATTTTCTTGATTTTAATTTAATGTTATTTAATGTTTTATCATTTAAAGTTTTCTTTGATTCATTTAAAGTGTTATTTGTATTGGTTCTTCTACTATATTAAATTATTTATTTTTATAATTTACTTTATTGTTGTTGAAAGAGTTCCTTGCGTTATATCTCCACTTTGAAAATTATTACTATTTCCTTTACTTCTTAATGTGTAGTAATCCATTATTATTTAAATATTATTCTTTTTTAATTATTATAAAATCAATTTTGAATGGAATTTAATATTTTTGGAAAAAAATATAAAATTACATTTTAATAATAATGCGTTATTATTTGAAAAGATAATATATTTAATATATAACTTAATAATTTATATAAATAAATGGAAAATATATTTAAAATAAATTTAATAATTTTTTCTATATTTGAGAAATAGATTTGAATTGGTTTTAATTTTTTAGTATTTTTATTTGGGATGATGTAATCTATTTACTTTTAATTAAGATTGAGGTTTTATTTTAAAAAAATAGAAGACATAAAATTCATTAATTTTTAGTTATTATAATTTTTTTAAAATAATTAAAATAAGGAAATTTAATAATTTTTTTTAATACTTTTTAATTAAAATGTTCATTATTTATTTCAATATCATTTTTGCGATATTAAAATCATAATACCAAGTATTAAATATTCAATTGAAAATAAAATATAATAAATAAAAGAATTAAATAAAATATTTTATTTATTATCTTTATTTTAGATTTTTTAATTAAGATTTCAAAGTTAATTATTTATTCATAAAATATTTAAAAAATTTTAATATAAAATCATTAATTATAAAAATATTCAAAAATTTATAAAAATTGTTGGAAAGGGTCATTAACATTATTCAAATTTGAATTCATTTTATTAAAATTAAATAAATTATTATTTTGAGAATTTAAATTATTGTTGATATTATTTGAAATATTTTGATTAAAATTTTGTTGAATATTATTATTAATTTGATTAGTATTAACTTGAAAAGTTTGATTATAATTTCTAACAGGAATATTCATTTGTTGATTATTTGAATTATAATTTTGCATATTATTAATATTATTATTGTTACTATTACTATTATAATTTTGGAAATTATTATTATTATAATTCCAATTTTGATCTTGATTATTAAAATTTACATTCATATTATTTGTATAATTACTTCTTTGAAAATTATTCTTATTTACATTATAATTATTAGTTTGGAAATTATTATAATTCATTATATTATAATTATTATATTGTCCTAAATTATTGTTGTGTTGATTATTTATATTTTTTCCATTTTTTAAATCAACTTTTTGATTATTAACAAATTCTTGAGCAATTTGATTCATATCATTCTTAGTTATTTGGTCTTTATTTTGAGTTCTATTAAAAAATTCATTTAAACTTGAATAATTAATAACTCCTTCATCCCTATAACTATTATTTTTTAAATTATTGCCCATAACTTTTATTGTATTAAAATTATTATTATTATTCATTGCATAACTTCTTTTATTATTATAAAAATTATTATTTGAATTATAATTTCTATTTTCAATTATTTTTTCTTTTTGAATCATATTATTTATATTTTTACCTTGACTTTTAGCAATAAATATTTTTATCATAGGATCATATTCATTAATATTTTTAACAAATGCTTTATTTTCATATTTCATTTTAATAAATTTATAAAGTAAAGAATCATTACTTCTTAACTTTGAAAAATCATAATTATTAAGATTATATTCCCAATAATTATTTGCAATTTGGTTATTTATATATTGAAAAAGTTCTAAAGAATCTTCAGGCCAAATATCTAAATCAATCGATTTTATTCTTGAAATTTGTACTCCTAATTGTCTATGACAACCACAACATTTTATACAAATAAATATTCCAATATTTAAACTTGCCCAATTTGGATTTGGGATTTTACAATCTGCACAATATTTATTTTCTGGTTTTTGTAATAATTTTTTTAGAATTTTTTGTTGTTTTAATAAATTATCTTTTTCATTTAGTTGAAACATAATTATTTTTTAAAATAAATAAGTTAAATTTAGTATATTAAACAATAACATTTTATAAATAATAATATTTTTATTTTATTTAAACAAAAATTACCCTAGATAAAATAAATAAAACAATAATAAATTAAAATATCATAAAATGTATTTAAAAAAGTAAAATTTATCTAATATTATGATTATCAGATACATAAAAATAATATTAAATATATAAAGACTTGGAAAAATTCATTTAATTTTTTAGTTCAAAAGTTATATTATATATTATGATTTTACAATTAATGCAAAAAAATCTATAAAAAAAAAAATTTTTTTAAATAAAAGATTGATAATAATAAAAATTGAATTATTAGGGAAAAATAATAATCAATATGAGGTGGAACATTTTATTAAAAATTATATTGAATATAAAAAATTTAGTTATTGATTTGTTTTCTTTTAAAAATTTTTTTTCTGCTACTTTCATTGCATAATATTTTTTATTATCACAAACTAAATAAACTTTTCCATAAGAGCCAAATCCAATATCTCTTACAAAAAATAAAGAATCTAAAGATATTGTTAAGTCTTTTAAAACTAACATTTTTTTTAAATGTTGAAATAATTCATCTTCTTCTAATATTTTTTCATAATTTTCTTTTTCAATTATTAAACAAATTACTTTTGTTAATGCTATAAAATTTGCTTTTCTTGAATAAGAACCTTTTTGAGATATTATATCACCAAAAAATTGATTTTTTGTTAATTTTTTTATATTATTCTTTTCTATATAAATTTCAATTTTACCTTCATAAATATAATAATAATAATCTGAAATTGGACCATCTTTTATTATTATTTCACCTGGTTTATAATATTTTATTTTCATTGTATTTGCTAATTGAAATATTTTAAAAATAGGTAAAAAATAAAAAAGTGAATCTTGTTTTAAAATATCAATTAAATCATATATTGTAATTTTTAATTCAGGAAACTTTAAACTTGATAATTTAGGTAATAAATTTTCCCATAATGTTTCTAAAATAATACACTCATCTCCCATAATATAAGAATCTAATTCTTTTTCTAATGAAACTGCTCCCATATAAATTTCTCCATTTTTTAATTTTTTATAATTATTTGTACTCATTAAATTCATTATATTTTGTGTTTTTTTTCCTTTAAAAACTGTACCTGAAATTGGTATTATTATTTTTTTTATATCTTGAGGAATTATTATTGAATTTTTATAAAATTTTAAACTAAAACAAGGAAATATATTTGATAAATTATTATTTGAAATATATTTTTGTAAATGTTTACTTTCTTTAATTGATTTTTCTAGAATATAAATAATAATATTATTTAATCTTTCTTCACTTAAAATTGATAATAATTTCTTATATTTAATTTGAATTAACATTGCTTGATTTTCATTAATATAACTATATAAAGATTCAATATGATAAAATAAATTATTTTCTCCAAAAATTTCACCTTGTTCTAAATATTTAACAATCATATTATTATATGAACAAATAATTTTTCCTTCAATAATTAAATAAAGACTTGTAATTATTTTTTTTTCTTCAATTATAACACTTCTTTTATCACAATGTATAATTTTTGAAATTTGAGCAATTGAATTTTGTGTTTCATTATCTAAATTAGAAAAGAAAAAATTATTTTTAAAACATTGAATTATTTTATCAATTTTACTTTTTTCAAAATCATCTGCAATTTTTCTATATTGTTCCAAAGGAAGAACAAATAAATAAACTCTTGTTAAAGTTTTTATTTCACAATTTATTTTTGTATATTTTAATAATGCTTTTGTGCCAATTCCATTTCCTTCATATAATTCATATAATTCATCATCAAAAGAATATTCTAATTTCCCTTTTTCAATTATATAATAATAATCATCATTTTTATTATCTTGTGTAAATATTGTTACATTTTTTTTAATTTTTTTATATAATATTGAATCTAATATTTGGTTTATTGTGTCATTACACATTTCTGAATTTATTATTTCATTTTCTGTTAAGATCTTTATTAAAAATTCTTTTTGAATTTCAGTAAAATCTTTACTTAATTCTTTTATTTTTTTTTTCTCTTTTTTTATTTTTTGTATTTCTTTATTAGATGAAGTATGACTTATATGTAATTTTTGTATATTAATATCTTTGCCTAATAAATTTGATTTATTTACTTGCTTACTTTTTGTTGAAGATAATATTTCATTATCTGAATCAAATAAACCTAATTTTATTAATTTATTATATTTTTTTGGACTTGACGAATTATATTTTTGTTTTCCTTTAAATGGTAATTCATCAAATGCTTTTTTTTCCCTAAGTTTCTGAGATGAAGATTTATTAATTAAATGTTCATGTTTTTTATTATTAATATAATCTAAATCTTTAATAAGGGTAATTTTTAATTTATTATTTTTATCATAAAAATAACTAATATTAGCTTCTTGATTTTCTATTGAAGATGTTTTATTAAATTGACCTTCTTTAAATATTTGTTTTTTAATATCATTTTTTATTTTACTTAAATTATATGATTCTAGTTTTTCATATGTGTTAGTTTTTGTCATAACATTTCCAATTGTTGGTAAAGGAGAATAATTTATTAATATTTTTGAACTTTTCATTTTTACCTTTTCATTATCTTCTTTTTCTTTTTTTTTATCATTATTTATATTATTATTTTCCAATGAATTAATTTGTATTGAAGATTGTTTGTTAATATTTTGATTATATTTATTACAACAAATTATTCCCATTAAATATTATTACTTTTTATATTATTTTTTTAATATATAGAGAAAAGTAAAAAATACAAATTATCTAAATATTAAAATTAAAAATTAAAACTAAAATTATTTAATATTTAAATATAATAATTTAAAAATTAAAAATCTTATTATTGTTTTCATTTTCTAAAATTACTTAATTCAACTTCTTTCATAATTTGAATAAACTTACTCAAATCCAATTCACCTTCCATTCTATCAACAAATTCATTAATTTCATCATCATCAATTTTAAATCCTAAATCTTTAATAACTTGACTTAAAATTTCTTTACTAATAATATTTTTTTTACCATCACCAAAATATAAATTGAATATTTCTTCCCAATTATTTTCAAAATCATCTCTTGAATAATCTCTAATAACTCTTTTAACAGTAGAAATAAATTGTTCAAAAGAAACTCCTTTTTTATTATTTTCTTCATTATTTAATTCTTTTAAAGCAGTATAATAAAAAGGATTATCATTTCCCCAATTATTACATTTATTAGCAATTAATAATAATAAATTTGGTTTTATTAATCCTTCACTTCTAGAATCAAATAAATTAAAATCATTTTTAATTTGTAAAATTTCATCTTCTGTTAAATTAGGTCTAAATAATTTTCTTCTTAAACTTCCAATTGAAATTTCATTTTTTTCTAAATTTTTATCAAAACAATCAGTGAAAATTAAAATAATTTTCCCATTTGGTGATTGTGAAAAACCAACTTGTTTAATTCTTCTATTTAATAATATTTGATTAATATTTTCTTTTTGAAACATATTTATAACAAAATCTTTTGCAGTTGAAGTACTATCATTAATATATTCTTGAATAATAAAATAATTTTTCCCATATTGACTTAAAAAATTATTTAATTCATTTCTATTATAAAATGTATTTTCTTCATCAAATTTTTTTCCTCTTTCTTCACAAGCTTTTTCAATTAAATAATTATATTCTAAAGAACAAACTTTTTTAGCATATAAAATTTTTTCATAATTTTCATGATTTTGACTAATAAACTTTAAATACATTTGAGGATTATTTCTCGCTTTATTTAATTCATTTAATAATCCATCAAATAATTTTTCTTGTTGAATTTGAATATTTGTATCTGAAACAATAATAATAGTAACTTGTAAATTTCTAATTTTATCATGAGCAATTCCAATAAATTTTGCTTCTTGATTTAAAAAACGATCACTTGTTCCATTTAATAAATCTTTTTCATTAAATAATAAATCAAAAATACCTTTTTTAGGATCTGGATTAGTACAAACATAATTTTTACAAAATTTAACATTATTAAATTCTGAATTTAAATCATTTAATAATACTTCTTGATCTTTTGGATAAAATTTACTTCCTTTTGAAAAACGTAATTCTTGTAAATATTGTTCTGCAATTTCATTTAATTTATCATTTTTTTGTAATCTTTGTGTATTATTTGAATTTCTTATTTTATTAATTAATTTTAAAATGTCTTTTTGAATATTTGGTTTAAATCCATATGATAATTTTGCATTATCTTCATAATATTGTAATTCATTATTATATTTTTTTGGATTTGCTCTTAAATTATTTATTTCATTATGAAATTCAGTTATAAATTCTTTTGATGATGTTGGTAATGGTTTTATTATATTTATTATTTTTGAAGTTGTTGTTATATATTTTATTTCTTTTATTGTTTTTTTTTCTATTTTTTTTTTCTCAGATTCTTCAGCTTTTTTTTCACTTTCTTCTTTTGTTTTAAATTCTTCTATTATTTCGTCTTTTGATTCTTTTAATTCTTTAACTTTTTCTTTACTTTTTAATCTTTCTTTTCTTCTTGAATTTTTATTTTTAAAAGTTTTTTTTTCTTCTTTAATAGTAACTTCAACTTCTTCTTCAATAATATCATCATCTTTGTTTATTGATTCTTCATTTTTTTTCATTTCTTCAATTATTTCTTTTGGTTTAAATTTACCTTTTATTAGTAAATTTTCAATTGAATTTTCTTCAATTTGTTTTTGCTCTTCTTGAATTTCTTTTTTTGGTGTTGAATATTCTTTATTTACATTTTCTCGATTTCTTCTTGAATGAAATTTATATTCTCTTTTTTTACTTTTTGATGCTGATGTATCACTTGTTTCTTTTGATAATGATTCAATTGATTCAATTACACTTGTCATAATTTAAGTTTAAATTATTTTAAATTATGAAAAATAATTATATACTTTTATTTTATATATGAAATGAAAAATTAATTAAAATTTAAATTTAAATTTTAAATTTAAAATTTATAATTTTTAATTATTTTATTTATTAATAAATTTTCTTTCCTTCTTTTCTCATTCTTTCTACTTCATCTTGGTAATATACTTTTCTTTTTTTTGGTCTATAAATTTTTGAATTATAAAATTCTTTATTTTTAACGAAATATTGATTTAAAAATAATAAAAGAATTATAGAAAAAAATAAATATATTATTGGAAAATTTTGTTTAAAATCTAAATATCTATTTGATATTTTTCTTTGTTTAATATCATAAGAAAAAATTTCATTTAAAGATTTAATAAAATTATAAGAAAAAAATTTAAAATTTATTAACTCATTATTTGTAATTTGTTTTCCATAATAGATTTTTAACATTGTTATTATGGCTTCAATATCAATTAATGAACTAAATTTACTTATATAATTTTTATTTGGAATACAATTTATAATTTTTTTAATATTTTTGAAATTGAAAATAATTTCATCTTTTATATTTTCAAAATCAAGTAAATTTCCTGATGATAATTTTATACATTTATTTATAAATTTTTTATTATCAATTTGATTATATTTTATAAATGCATTATATTCATCACTTAAAAATGATGAACTTTCAAAAATCAATGAATATAAATATAATAAATTATTCATATTTTCATATGAATTAGTTAATTTATCTTTAATAAAATTTGCATTTTTTTGTTTAGTAAAAAATATTATATTAACATATGAATGATAACCTGAAATTATTTTTCTTACAAAATTTAAACTTATATTATTAAAAATAAAATTTTGTTCATATATAGCATCCCAAAATAATTTGCCATCAAAATCATCAATTAAATGATATTTATTAAAGTCAAAATTTATATTTTTAAAAATTTCATTTATTTTATTAAAACAATTATTATTTCCTCTACAAATATAATTTTGTAAATTTAATGAACATAAACTATTATTATTATCAATAATAAAACTAATTTTATTATCATTTATAATATTATCATCAAATTTTTTTAACATTGAAATAAAAAAATTTAACTCACAATTAATTTTTTCAATAAATGGATAACCATCTTCTGCTTCTTGGGGAAATAAAGGATTGTCATAAATAATATTATTAATTTTATCCTCAAAAATTATATAAGTTCTATATAATAGAAATGATAATCCAATATTTAAAATAAATAATCTTTTCCAAAATGTAATTGAGGCCATTAATAAATAAATATTAATTTTTAAAATTTATAATAATAATTTTTATTATGGATTATTTTATCATAAAAAAACCACATTTAAATAAATGGTATATATTATTATTTCAAAAAATATTTATTGTATAAAATAAAAAAAGAATCATTTTAAAAAATAATAATATATTAATTAAATTTCAATAAAAAAAAGTAAAATAAAAAAATGTATGATTATTTAAAATGTAAAGTAATATTAGTAGGTAATCCAGGAGTAGGAAAGATATCATAATATCAAGATTAATGAATAAATTTGAAAAAAATCCAAAATCAATATTATCTCCATCTTTGAAAATAAATTAATAAATTTATAATGTAATGATAAAAAAATGAAATATAAAAATTATTATAATTCATTTATCTAATATATTAGAATTTTTATATTTATTTTTTTTCAATATTAATTTATTTCATCTATATAATTACTAATATATATTTTTAATAATTTTTAATTAATTTATATAAATAAAATATTTTATGAATATTTAATTTTTTTAATAATAATTTATTAGTACATAGATTAATATTAAC
>JAEEGK010012010.1_pt1 | contig 19728 bp, 17 predicted proteins | sample 8958771 | NCBI WGS metagenome assembly JAEEGK01 (sample SAMN16246547, study PRJNA631951) | gut metagenome | biome: gut microbiome; feature: rumen; material: SC-attached | host: Bos | place: Iran: Karaj | collected 2018-10
GCGGAAGCGGAAGAGCAGATTATCAACGGGTTACTGCGGTAAAATGAATCAACAAAAATCCGCCGGCCTTACGGCCGGCGGATTTCTTTATGCGGTTCAGGCTTTCACCGGCTCTTTGCCGATGAAGCAGATGGCGATGGTTCCGGGACCGGCATGGGCGCCGATCACGGGGCCGACGTTTTCGATCAGCACGTTAACGCCGGGGATCTTCTGCTCAAGCAGAGCCTTGGTACGTTCCGCGTCGTCGCGGGAATCGGCATTCAGCACGATGATCGGGCTTTCTTCCGGATCGGGCTGCGCCGCAGCGGTCTGGTCCACAATATGGGCGATCGCCTTTTTCCGGCCGCGGATTTTATCGCCGGCCTGGAGGGAACCGTCCGCCGCTTCGACAATGATCGGCTTCAGGTCCAGCATGGAACCGACGGTTGCGGCAGTGGCGGAAATGCGGCCGCCGCGCTTGAGGTATTTCAGGTCATCCACGATGAAGAAGGCCTGGGCACGGAGCTTGTTGCTTTCAAGCCAGGCGGCGATTTCATCCATGGGCTTGCCGTTACGGTACATCTCATGTGCCTTGAGGACCAGCAGGGTCATGGGGCCGGAGATGCGCAGCGTATCCACGATGGTGATCTTCCGCTCCGGATATTTTTCCAGCAGCTTTTCCCGGGCGGACGCTGCGGACTGCAGCGTGCAGCTGAGCTTGCTGGAGAAGGCAACGAACAGGATGTCCTTTCCCTCCTGCAGGATGGGCTCGAAATAATCCAGGTAGGACGCTTCATTCAGCGCGGAAGTAACCGGGTTTGCACCGGCACGCATCGCGTCGTAATAGCTCTTGTGATCCAGCGTCTGGCCGAGATCGTCGAAGTATTCCTTGCCGTCGAGTGCGTAGGGCATGTAAATAACCGGAATATCATACTGCTCCTTCAGGTGATAGGGCAGGTCACTGTCGCTGTCGGTGATGAAAATGTAATCCTGTGCCACGGGACAACCTCCTTCGAATCCTTGAAATTCAACGGGTCTATTTTATATCAGAAGCTTTGAAATTGCAACCCCGGCCGAGGATGTACATACAGTTTCAGGTTCTATTGAAATCCGGACCAGGTGCTGCTGCAGATCCGGACGGGGACTGATCCCGTCATCCCGGTAGTAGTCGTAAACCGCTTCCCGGTCGATCCGGCCAATGACGGTCAGTGTCCGGTCATCCAGCGTTTCGGAGGATTCACCGCCGGCACAGAGGGCCACAAGGTGGTTCTTTTTCACAAACAGCGGGAACTCGTTCAGCTTCAGGTCAATCCGGTGATCCCCCCTGTCCAGCGGGACCAGGTCATAATCCGACGCAGAACGGAAGCGGATCATCAGCATATCCTCCGGAAGATATACATACCGGCCGACCGCGTTCTGCTCCAGCACGGGGGCGATCATGCAGCCTTCGCCCAGCATCAGCTGGTCCTCCACACGGACAGCGCGGGCGTCTTCCGGATAATCGAAGGCGAGCGGGCGGAAGTACATTCCATCCGTCAGGGCGGCCTTCATGAATTCGCTGTAGAGGAAGGGCAGCAGCGCATACCGCACGGTGACCGTGTCCCGCATCATTTCCCAGGTGGAGAAGCGGTAGATCTCCTGCTCCCGGGTATGCAGGGCGGAATGATTCCGCATCAGTGGTGTGAATACTCCCAGCTGCAGGAAACGCGTGAGCAGGTCCTCCGTGACATTGCTGCCAAAGCCGCCCAGGTCACAGCCGCTGTACAGGAAGCCGCACATGTTCAGTCCCGGCAGCATCTGCAGCGCCATTTTCAGGTGGCTCCACCAGGAGAAATTATCCCCCTGCCAGACACCGCCGTTCCGGTGCGCGCCGATGAACGAGGAGCGGGAGAACAGCAGGAAACGGCGGTCCGGATCGTACCGGCGGAAAGCATCCGCGGAGGCACGGGTCATGTGCGCTCCGTAAAGGTTGTGCACCTTGTCATGGCGGACGGACGCATCCCCGATCCGGTGGTAAAACCGCCGGTAGTCATTCATGTTGTTGCCGATGCCGTTGAAGGCTCCCTTCAGCTGCCACATGGATTCATAGTCCACATGGCTTCCGCGAAGCGATTCCGCCCGGGCAAAAGCTTCCGAAACGCCTTCTTCCGTGAAGAAGAGCGCGGGTTCGTTCATGTCATTCCAGAAGCCTTCGATTCCCGCATCCAGGAGGGGACGGTACTGGTCGCCGAACCAGGTGCGGGCTTTTTCCTGCAGGAAATCCGGGAAGACGCACCAGCCGGGCCATACAGACGCGGTGAACTCGGAACCGTCCTCCTTTTTGCAGAAAACGCCTTCTGCCTTTCCTTCCTCGTACTGGGTGAATCCCTCTTCAGCGGGGATGCCGGCGTCGATGATCGGGACAAGGCGAAGGTGGTCCTGTTTCAGTTCCGTGCTGAAACGCTTCAGGTCCGGGAAAGCTTCCGGCTTCCAGGTGAAGTTTTTGAAACCTACCATATAGTCGATATCCATACAGACCGCATCCAGCGGGATATGACGGGTACGGTGCTCTTCCGCCACGGTGCGGATTTCATCTTCACTGGCATAGCCCCAGCGGCTCTGGATATATCCGAAAGCCCAGCGCGGGGGCAGGTAGCTCTGTCCGGTCAGGCCGCGGAAAGCCCGGACCAGGCCGGGCAGGGAATCCTCCTCAATCAGGTAGAAATCGAAACTGCCGTTTTCTGACGTAATGACGGCGGTATCTGACCGGGTATAGCCCAGGTCCCAGGTAACGGCACCCGGATCGTCCAGGTAGATTCCGAACAGGCGGGACGGCCCGAAGAAAACCAGGAGGTTATGGGAAGCATACAGGCTTTCCGTGTTTTCCGTATGGCTGGGTATATCGCTGTTCCAGGAGCGGAAACGGAAGCCGCGCTTGTTGATGCCCCGGACAGATTCTCCCAGGCCGAACAGGATATCCTCCGGGGACAGGGACAGCGTAAAGCTGACGGATTCATTCTCCCGGAGGGTGGTAAAGAAAGGCACATCCCCTTTTTCCGCGGGCAGCGGCTGTACGACGGCGTCCGTGGGAACGGGGGTACCGAACGAATATCTGCGGATCATGATCATTCCTCACTTACTGACAGGATTTCAAGGTGATTGTATCATGCGGCCGGGCCTTTGAAAAGACAAAAAGAAGGGCCGGCCAACAAGGCCGGCCCGGATCCCGGTTTACTGCCGGGCGGATGTTTTCCTTTTCAGGATTTCGCTGATGACCACACCGCGGACAATGTCGCTGCCGGTCCATCCGAAGGGAAGCGCAGGCTCCTCCGAAACGGGCCGGATTGCCGGCGCAGCTTCCGCCGCGTTCAGGCCTTCCAGGTCCTCGTCATGGCAGGGATCAAAGCCCTCTCCGGTTTCAGCGTTCAGGCTGCCCTGGTAGATGGAGTCATCATGCGGGGTAATGTATACGGTCGGCCGCAGCCGCGGGGCGGGCTCCGGAAAGCTGCCGGACTGGTTTCCCGGCCTGGCGGATTCCTGAACCGGGACGTCATCCGTTCCCGCGTCCGGCCTGGGCCGGACACTGCGGGACAGCCTTGCCGCGGTTTTCTGCTCTTTGACCTTTTTGGCCATGGCAGCCGGAAGACCGACGAATACCCAGATGAGAATGACAATCAGAAGCGGGCCGAATTCATCCATTCAGCATCCCCCTTTCCGCGTTTTTCCGCACATTATTTCTTTGTGTGGGGCGCGGGATCGGACTGCTGCGGAGTGCTTGCCTTGGCGATGGACTCACGCATTTCCGTATCGGCAATGGTATTCCTCATCTGGTAGTAATCGAGAACGCCCATTTTGCCGTCCCGCAGGGCGGTTGCCATGGCGCGCGGCACTTCGGCTTCGGCTTCGACCACCTTGGCACGCATTTCCTGAACGGAAGCTTTCATTTCCTGCTCGCGGGCAACAGCCATGGCGCGGCGCTCTTCGGCCTTCGCCTGGGCAATACGGCGGTCTGCTTCCGCCTGGTCCATCTGCAGCTGGGCACCGACGTTCCGGCCGACGTCCACATCCGCAATGTCAATGGACAGGATTTCATAGGCGGTTCCGGCATCCAGGCCCTTGTCCAGCACGGTGCGGCTGATCAGGTCGGGATTCTCCAGCACCTGCTTATGGGTTTCAGCGGAACCGACGGTGGTAACGATACCTTCGCCGACACGGGCGATGACGGTTTCTTCACCGGCGCCGCCGACCAGGCGTTCGATGTTGGTGCGCACGGTCACCCGGGCCTTGGCCCGCAGTTCAATACCGTCCTTCGCGATAGCGGCGACCACGGGGGTTTCAATGACCTTGGGGGTAACGCTCATCTGAACGGCCTGGAACACATCACGGCCGGCCAGGTCGATTGCGCAGGCTTTTTCAAAGGGCATCTGGATATTGGCGCGCTGGGCGGCAATCAGGGCGTTGATGACGCGGTCCACATTACCGCCTGCCAGGTAATGGGTTTCCAGCTGGCTGACGGTCAGGTTCAGGCCGGCTTTATTGGCCTTGATCAGGGGATAGATCAGTTTTGAGGGCTGGATGCGGCGGATCCGCATACCGACCAGGGAGCCGATGGATACGTGCACGCCGCTGGCCAGGGCGGAAATCCACAGGCCCATGGGAACAAAGTGCAGGAAGATGGCCAGTACAACCAGGACAATCACAACGATAACCGCAATAATAACAGGATCCATTCTTTCATTCCTCCTTCAGATATTCAGGGTGTCAGTCGGTTTACTTCCGGCAGACGACCAGGTGATCGCCTTCCACGCCGGTGACCTGGATGGAAGCTCCCTTTTCCAGGAAGTCTCCGGTGGTGGCTGCGTTCAGCCGTTCGCCGTCGATTTCAATGAAACCGGCCGGCCGGAGAGGCGTGGCCACCGTGCCCTCGCGGGAAATCCATGCAGCCAGGGCGGCTGTATCCGAAACGGGTTGGGCGGATTCTTCGTTTTTCAGAACCAGCGGGCTTTTGCTCAACCGCCCTTTCATTGCGCTCCGGTAAGACAGGAGTATTGCCAGGCCGATCAGAAGCAGGACTGCAAATGTGGCAATCACGGCCCATGTTGTTCCATACAGGGAGGCGGTAGTTACAATTGCAACGATTTCCAGGATGATACCGGCGATTCCCGCCACACCGAAGCCCGGCATGAACGCTTCCAGCAGGATCAGTGCGCTGCCAATGACAAAACCGATGATCATAATCAGGTTACCTGTTACAGGATCCATATAAACCCTCCTTTCCCGTATAATATGAATCCGGATTTCTTCCGTTGTCTATATATTACCTGAACGAACATGATGAATACACAGCCGGAAGGGAAAAATAAGGGGCGTTATTTTTCAGAATGCAGACCGGCCGGAACCTTTGCCTGTCTATTATACATAAATCCGCCGGGGAAGGCAATCTTCCCCGGCAGGCAGTATGTTTACGGATTCATCTGCAGGAGCATGGTGCTGAAGTAATCCATTTCCAGGCCTTCGCTGTTCGGCGTGCAGCGCAGCGGCATGCCGTTGTAGTCTATCACATAGTCCGCTCCGTCCCTGCTCCAGGAGAGGGAGAGCGTCATTGTGGCCATCGTGAAATCCACGCTGCCGTTTTCATGGAAAACAAGTGAGTATTCCATATCGCCCGGCGTGCCTGCGACCGTGATTCCGGAAGCTGTGTAACGGACACCGCTGTACCGGACATCCATCGCGATTCCGCTATCGGCAGCAGCCGGAACCGGAAGGGCCGGAACGCTGCTGTCCGGCGCCAGGTAGATTTCGAACCCCATGATCTGCAGGCACAGCATGCCGTCCGCCCGCAGGGTGATGATCGTGTCGAAGATGCCGGTATCCTCCAGGCCTTCGACCGGAGCGGCCCGGTTTTCCAGACGGCCGTTCGCGAATGTAAAGTCATCATCACGGCCGAAATAAACCGCGTGAGTACCGGATACAGTTACGGTCTGGTCCGCGGAGCCGAAGAGCATTTCCCAGGAACTCAGCGCCTGCGCAGAATCCGCCGCCATCACCATTCCATCCCCGCACATCCAGGCTGCTTTCCAGGTGCCCGCAAAGGCGGATACATCCTCGGCGGGGACAACCCCTGCCGGCGTGAACGGAGCTGCAGGCGCTTCCCGGTTCAGGGTCATGGACATTCCGTCCATCGCCATCGTCAGAATGCCGTCTGCTTCGGCGCCGGGTATGGGGCTGCCGTCGATGGTTACGGAAACCCCCGCATCATCCGCGGTCCAGGTACCGAATGAATCACTGCCGGCTCCGGTCATGGCGGCTGTACCGTCCCGGTTCAGGGACAGGACCATGGCGGCACCGAAATCGGAAGGACGCATCACTTCCCCGTCACTGACCATTTCCAGCACATACCACTCGCCGCCGTACCGGGTCCATGCAGCCTCCGACGGAGCAACCGGCGCAGGGGTGGGTTCCGGTGTGGGTTCCGGAGTCGGTTCAGGCGTGGGTTCCGGTGTGGGTTCCGGCGTCGGGGACGGAGTCGCGGTGGGCACAGGGGTCGGTGTCAGGGACGCAATATGCAGGCCCAGGCGGCTGCAGAGCGCAATGCTGTCCGCTCCGTCATCATCCGCGGTCCGGACGCGCCGGATATTGGCGCTGCCTTCAAACGCGTCAGCCGGAATCACCGACGGATCGCACAGCACGGTGACGGTTTCCAGCGCGGGACAGTCGGCAAACGCGCGGTCCCCGATTTCCGTCACACTGGCAGGAATGGTAATTTCCTTCAGGCGGGAATTGCGGAATGCTTCCGCCCCGATGGTGGTGACGGAGTCGAAAAGGTCGACTTTTTCCAGGATACTGTCCGCAAAGGCTTCCTTTCCGATCCGGGTCACTTCATCGTTATAGCAGACCGAAAAGTACGTGACAACCTGGTTTCCCTTCAGGGCACCGTCCGCCACGCCGGTTGTTTCGATGCTGTCTGAGCTGTCGTACGGACGGATTGCTGCCATGGTGCCGGAATAGCCGGCGAACAGGCCGTCGTGGTATTCGCCGAGCCCTTCTTCATGGTAATTCACTTCAGGATTCTGCGCACGCCAGACGCGGGCGGAGAATCCCAGGGAATCGAAGTATGCCTGGACATCCAGCATCGCCTGTTTCGATGCGCGCCAGTTCAGGTCCACGTCGGCCAGCCGGGTTTCAGCGCCGGAAAAAGCGCCTTCCCCGATCTGCGGGAGGGAGGTTCCGTCAAAATACAGGTATTCCAGCACACGGGAGGCAGCAAAGGCTTCCTTTCCGATGCTTTCCAGGCCGGCAGGGAAGTAAACTTCGTAGAGGGCGGAACCGTGGAAAGCCTGTTCACCGACGGAACGGACAGACGGGGGGATTGTGACGGACTGCAGGCGGGAGGCGTTGAAGCATCTGTCCGGTATTTCCGCCAATCCGTCCGGAAGGTTCAGGTAATATCCCTTATAGTACTGGAACGCTTCCTGGCCAAGCGCTTTGACTCCGGCGGGAATCTCTGTCCAGGTCAGATGATTCAGTCGGCCGAAGGCGCATTCGCCGATTTCCTCCAGGCTGTCCGGAAGAATGACGGCATGAAGGTTTGTACAGCCGGCAAAACTGTACGCGCCCAATGCCTTTACCGGTACCCCGTCAATTTCCGCCGGTACCTCAATCCATCCCCGCATGGTATGGCAGGAAGTAATCGTGCCTGCCGCCGGATCAAATGCAAAATCCGCGGCGGGAGACTGATACGGCCCGGACATGCTGCCGGACGGCCGGATCTGTTCGGGGTTGACAGCAGTCAGCGCAGCACGGTACGCATCCACCTGGTCATCCGGCACCCGGATAACCGCCCCGGACGGCAGACCGGACAGCACGGAGCTGGCATCACCGATAATCGGGCATTCACCCAGGAAGGTAACCGTTTCCATACTATCCATGGAGAACAGCAGCTGGGCGTTGATAAACCGCAGGGATGCCGGGAAAGTGATTTCCTTCAGCTTCGGGCAGTATCCCAGCGCACCGTTTCCGATCACTTCCAGGGTATCGGGAAGAACGATCCGTTCCAGTGAATATGTGGTGTTCAGCACATTGTAGAAGCCTTCAATCCCGTCCGAGAACGTGATGGAGGTGATATCTTCCCGGCCTGACGGAAATGTACTGCCTTCGATAAAGACGACCGGATTTCCGTCAATTTCTGCCGGAACCACCACATCTCCGCCGGGTCCGTTGTATTTTGTGATTTTCGCGTCTTTCACGCTGTATTCCCATTCGGGCTTCCCCTGGTCTGCCAGGGCCACGGCGAGTGCGGAAACCACCAGCATGACCGCCAGCAGGCCAGCAATCCATTTCCTCATATTTCCCTCCATGTTTTACAGAACAAGTCAATTGTTCCGTTTGTTTTCATATCAGGACGAAAAGCATGACCATATTCAGGCACTTCGTCCAGAGAACAGCAGAAAAATGAGACAGGGAACTGTCAGAAGTCATCCGGCAACGGATCCGGGGTCCTGTACCAACAGTAACGGCCGATATTTTCCCAAAGCAGCACCGGAAGCCAGGTTCCATCCGGCAGGATAAAGTATCGGGTATCCTGGTTTTGCTGGTGCACAGAATACGGGACAGCAGATGGATCCCGGCAGATCATGGAGACGCAAACTCCGCCGTCTGTTACGTTGGCGGTACGGTATTTGGGAAGACCGTTGGCTATGAGATCCGCAAACCGGTCGGAAATCTGGGCGTTGACCGTACTGTTGACAATCAGCGGTTCATCCAGGAAACCGGCCAGTTCCGGCACTTCATCTTCAGTATAGCCATACATGCGGAGAGTACCGATATAGATGCCGATATGCCGGCCGGGATGCTCCACCAGAAGGAGATCACCGGGATGGAGTATTTTTCCCAGCCGGGCGAAATCCGGTTCCGGCATGGTGATGCTGTCCATGATATGCTCTTCCCGGTTCATGAACATTACATCCATGGTATCCATCGAATAACCAAGTGCTTTTTGCCATGCCCAGGCAACAAAGCCGTAGCAGTCAAAACCGTACAGGTAATAAAGTCCTTTCTGATAATAAGCCGGACTGCTGGCCCAGGCGGCATATACGAAATATTCGGGTTCCTTGGCAAACACATAGCTTTCAAGCCTGCCGCCCCAAAGATAAGGCATACCAAGTGACATCCGGGCCTGGATTTCCGTGCCGGCAATGCTGTTATACCGTTTGATGAACGGATTCCCTTCTTCAAGCAGCGTGAAAGCGTGATCCAGTATGGGAACTTCTGTGAGTCTCTGGTCCGCTTCCGCAGCTGATACAAAAAACAGCATCATGCAAAGGAACAGGGAAGCGGTACGCAGAACAGCCTGGCGCATTAGCAGGACCTCCGTTTCATTCATGCTGCTATTCAATCATACATCTTTGTCTATTTTACAACGCGGTTTTCTGTTTCGCAACAGGACAACGCTCATTTCCGGACAAAAAAGAAAAAAGCGGCCGCGCTTCCGCGCGGCCGCACCGGTCAGGTTATCCTTCAATCAGGATCGTCTTCTTTTCAGGGGCCTTCGGGGTTTCCTTCTTCGGGAAGCTCAGGCTCAGCACACCATTTTCGTACTTCGCCTTAATGTCCTCTTCCGTTACATTCTCACCCACATAGAAGCTGCGGGACATGGTGCCGGAATAGCGCTCCTGGCGGATGACACGGCCTTTCTTTTCCTCCTTGTTCTCCAGGGCTTTTTCCGTGGAGATGGTCAGGTAGCCGTTTTCCAGGTCCAGATGGATTTCTTCCTTCTTAAACCCTGGCAGGTCGATGTCCAGTTCATAACCGGTGTCCGTTTCCTTCACGTCCGTTTTCATCATCCGCTGGGCGTTCTTGCCGTAGAGCATATGCTCCGGACGGGCAAAGCCGTGGAAGAAATCACGGTCGAAGTCATTGAACACATCCATCATATTTTCACCGAAAACAGCAGGCAGAATACTCATAATGAACCCTCCATTCATTGCCTCCCCGGAGCCTTCCGGCTGCAGGGGAAACTGTCATGCGGTCACTGGCCGCCCCGTTCTTTCCCGAACGCTGATTATAGTATAATCCAAAGTCAAAGAAAGTCAAAGTAAGTAAAAGTCAAAGTAGGTCAAATACAAGAAAAAACCGGAGAAAATCAGGATTTTTCTCCGGATATCGAATAATAACTCGAATTTTCTCAATAATTCAAATCCATAGAGGAAGGGCAACCGCGAATACCTGCCAGGCAGCCAGGAAAACCAGCAGCACCATACAGGCGGCCGGAACAACCCGCGGGAAACGGCAGATTCCCCGGCTGATCCAGATCATGGCGGGGATCAGAGCCGGGAGGAGATACCGTCCCTGTTCCTGGTAATCTGTCCGGTAACAGTAGAGCAGGTACAGCACCAGCGGCATCATGATGCATACCGCCATGCAGATCCTGAACATCCGGGAAAGGAACGGGGAAGACGCGCCGTCCTCAAGGCGGCTGCGCCGGAAAATGCCGATGAAGCAACCGGCGATGCCGACCAGCCAGATCAGCATGTAGACGGCGTAGAACCATACCGGCGGCCTGACAACCAGTGAGCCGTATGCGGCAATCAGTGTTCCCGCCAGCTTGGCCGGAAGGCGGCTGCGAAGCATATCACCCAGCATCCCTCCGAAACTGATACCGCGGCCGGCATAAGTCCCGGCGGCCTGAACCTCGTGCATTCCGTAAGCGGCGGTGAGTTCACCGCGCGTTCGAAGACCCAGGAAATCCCCGTTCAGGACAATGGCAGAGCGGATAAACCACCAGGCCGTGCCCAGCAGGATCAGCAGCACGGTCATCAGGCCGTATTTACGGAAACCCGCCCAGTCGAACCGGGACCGGCCGGGCCGGGAACTGTCCGGCCGGAACAGGCAGGCCAGATAGAAAACCGCTGCGGCAAGAATGGCCCCGTAAGCACTGTAATAGGACAGGGCGCACAGGATTACCCCGGCAGCGAGAACCAGCGTGCTGCGGAGTCCCGGACCATCCTGCATGAGGATCGTCATTCCGTATATGATGAGCGCGACGGACAGCATGCAGAAGGAGTCCGTATTGACATAGCTGTGGACGAAAATATTCATGGGCTGGTAAGTGACCGCGAGGCAGAATACCCAGCGGTCCCGCTCCCGGGGAAACAGGCGGAGAGCAGTCAGCCATACCACATAAGCCATCAGAAGACCGGAAATGACGTTGACCATCCGGGCAGTGAACAGCAGCGCCGCGGTATCGGATGTGAACAGGGAAGTAACCTGCATGGCCAGCCCCATCACAATATAGGGGAACGCGTTGTACAGCGCGTAGGAAAAGCCGTATGAAGGAATCCGGAGTTCCGGCTCCAGGCCGGTCGGGATTGTTCCGTGTGCGCAGATGTACTGCGGTACCAGATACCGGAAGTATTCATCCGGCGGATTTGTAAGACCTGCCGGATCTGACAGCGGCTGGAATGCGGCCAGCACGACAGCCAGTGCCAGGAAGCCAAACAGATATACAGAAACCTTTCCTGCTTTTTTCAAGGCTGTTTCCTCCACAGATCCGGAATAACCGGTTTCATTATATGCGATTCGCAGCAGGGGCGCAATTACTTCCAATGAATGACGATTCCGGCTTGCCTGCCGGAAAAGGAAGTGATAGAATAGGCATCATCAAACCGAAGGAGAAATTTCATATGCAGAAGACCGGAGCGGAAAAGGCAAAGAACCTGAAGATTGCCTATATCGGCGGTGGTTCCCGCGGATGGGCATGGGGGTTCATGAAGGACCTGGCTATGGACGGAGATATGTGCGGTACGATCCGCCTGTATGATATTGACCGCAGCGCAGCGGAGAGGAACCGGATTATCGGCGGAAAAATCAGCGCACATCCGAAAGCGGTTTCCCGCTGGGAATACGAGGTCAGCGATTCCCTGCGGGAGGCACTGGACGGTGTGGATTTTGTGGTGATCTCGATCCTGCCCGCAACCTTTGAGGAAATGCGGTCGGATGTGCACCTGCCGGAGCGGGTCGGCGTATACCAGCCGGTGGGCGATACGGTGGGCCCCGGCGGCTTCATGCGGGCGATGCGGACCATCCCGATGTTTGTGGAGATCGCGGAGGCGATCCGGGACTTCGCACCGAAGGCATGGGTGATCAACTATACCAACCCGATGACCCTGTGCGTACGGACGCTGTATGAAGTATTCCCGGAAATCAAGGCGTTCGGATGCTGCCATGAGGTATTCGGCACCCAGAAGCTGCTGTGCTCCATGCTGAATACAGAAGAGGGGATTCCGGGTGTCACCCGCCAGGAGCTGTATACGACCGTTACCGGGATCAATCACTTTACCTGGCTGACACGCGCTACCTGGCGCGGGACCGACCTGATGCCGATGTATGCCCGGTTTGCGGAGAAATATGCGGAAACCGGTTATGACGAGGGCGGAGACACGAACTGGATGAACAATCATTTCCGGTGCGCCCAGCGGGTGAAACTGGACCTGTTCCGGAAATACGGCGCGATTGCTGCAGCGGGAGACCGCCATCTTGCCGAGTTCACGGCCCCCTGGTATACCCGGAATCCGGAAACCGTACGGGAATGGATGTTCAGCCTGACACCTGTGGACTGGCGGATCCAGGACCTTCAGAACCGGCTGAAGAAGTCAGATGACCTGATCAGCGGAGAGGCGGAAATTGAGCTGACCGGTTCCGGAGAGGAAGGCCACCTGCTGCTGAAAGCCCTGCTGGGACTGGGCGACCTGGTCTCCAATGTCAATGTGCCCAACCGGGGACAGATTCCCAACCTGCCGGTGGGAGCCGTGGTGGAAACCAATGCGCTCTTCGGGCTGGACCGGATCGAACCGGTCTGTGCCGGACCGGTTCCGGCTCCGATCCTTCCGCTGATTGCTCGGCATGTTTACAACCAGGAGAACGCGCTGAAGGCGGCACTGAACTGTGACCGGAAGCTGGGATTCACCACGTTTATGAATGATCCCATGATGGGATGCGTCACTCCCCGTGACGGGCTGAGCCTTTTCAACGATATGCTGGAGAACCAGCGGGCATACCTGCCGAAAGCCTGGTTTGCCTGAGGCGGTGCAGCCGCACCGGAACCCGGCCGGAGATCCCGGCCATAACAAAGGAGCGCGGTTCATGCGAACCGCGCTCCTTTACTGCAGGTTTTACTTGTTCTCAGCGATCTTCTCGTTGATGGCGTTGATGACCTCTTCCGCGGCAAAGCCATGGACCGCGCAGGCATCGGCCAGCGACTCGTTCCGGGAAGCCGGGCAGCCCAGGCAGTGCATGCCGATGGACAGCAGGATTTCGATGGCTTCGGGATACCGGGAGACCACTTCACCAACCAGCGTTTCGCCGGTAACATATGTTTCGTTCATGATCATAACCTCCGTTCGTCGTTTTGGACGACGACATCATACCATTCTGCCGGAGAAAAAACAAGCGCAGGGATAAGATTATTCGGTTACAGCAACGAGGTCTCCGACCGGCAATTCACCCGGACGGACGTGGGAAGCTGTCCAGAGGGAATTACCGTCACTGGTAACCAGGATATTGCCATCATTTCCGCTCAGGAGAACAGTATGATCCAGAAGGCCGAGAGACTTTACGAATTTACGCACGTTATAGCTTCCGCGGCCGGGAATCATGACAACCCGCGGATTCATCATCTCATAGCATTTCCGGGTGATGTACATTGGTTCGTGGCCATGATGGGGGAATGACAGGACATCGATTCCGGTAATCTCATCAGGCCAGCGATCGGCCACGGTCTGGTCTACCCAGTCACCGGTGAAAAGAAAACGGTGACTGCCATAAGAGACTATGAAATTCATGGATTGCGGATTGGTATTCCCTGTCAGGTTTTCCTGATCAACCGGGCCGATGCATAGAATATCCAACGGTCCAACCTGTACATGGCCGCCATCGATCAGCTGCTGATAGGTGCCGACAGGCAAGGGGGCCAGGCCGGGAAAATATTTTTCTGAAACACCATAGGTAACCGTATTCTCTGTTCCGTACAGATCCAGAAAGTAGTTCACGTTATAGCAATGGTCATTATGCCAGTGGGTGACAAAATAAGCATCAATATGGTCTATACCGGAAGCTGCGATATACTGGTTCAAAACAGGATGCTTTGCTCCGTTTCCCAGCGGGGTCAGGGTGTTGATTCCACAGTCGACCAGAATGACGGTATCATCGATTGTCAGCATATAGGCATCCCCGCTGCCGATATCAATCTGGTGGATATGAAGCACGCTGCCCGGTGAAAGATCGGAAGGCGAAGCTGCTTCCGACCGAACCGGAGAAAAGGAGCATAAAAGAAACGCAGCACAAAGCAAAACAAAAAAACGGCGAGTCAGACACATAGAAAAAACGGGAACTCCTTCAGGCAGTTATACTGTTTCAGCAGACCGGAACGAAGAAACGACCTGCGGGATACAGATTACAGTACACCGCGGATCAGCGCGAGCAGGTCCGCGTAGGTTTCGCAGGCCGGAAGCTCCGGATGGTCCTTTTTGATCTGTTCGGTGGAGCGGAAAAGGAATCCGGCCTTGCTGGCCTGGATCATGCCCAGATCGTTGTAGCTGTCGCCGGCCGCGATGGTATCGAATCCGATGCTCTGCAGCGCTTTCACGGTGGAAAGCTTGCTCTGCGCGGTCCGGATGCGGTAGCCGGTGATCATGCCGTCTTCCCCGACGTCCAGTTCATTGCAGAAAATGGTCGGCCGGCCGAGTTTTTCCATCAGCGGGGCGGCGAACTGGGTGAAGGTGTCGGACAGGATGATCGCCTGGGTTTCGGAACGCAGGGTATCCAGGAAGTCCTTCGCACCGGGCATCGGATCAATCGTCGCGATGGTGCGCTGGATATCCTTCAGCCCGAGCCCGTGCTCCCGCAGGATGCCGAGGCGCCAGCGCATCAGCTTGTCATAGTCCGGCTCGTCCCGGGTGGTGCGGCGCAGCTCAGGGATACCGCTGGCTTCGGAAAACGCGATCCAGATCTCGGGGACCAGTACCCCCTCCAGATCCAGGCATACGATGTTCATACAGGTTCCTCTTTTCTCGGATCAGAATCAGGCAGGGGTAAACGCATCCTTGCCCAGGCCGCAGACAGGGCAGACCCAGTCTTCCGGGATATCCTCGAAAGCTGTGCCGGGAGCGATGCCGCCTTCCGGATCGCCTTGATCAGGATCATACACATAACCGCAGGGACATTCATACTTCATGGGAACAACCTCCTTTATCCGGACAGGCATCACCCGTCCTCATTTGTATCCATCATAAACAAGGAAATCCGGTTCGTCAAGCATATCTTCCGCAATTTCAGCACGCCGTCAGCGGCCGCTTTTTTCCATGGCCCGGACCAGTGTGTCATCCCGGGTGCGGATGCGGTCCGAAAAACCCTCCAGCGCGTCAAACGGTGCAAAAATCTTGGCACGATGGCCGCGTTCCATCTGCGGGTGAAGAAGCGCAAAACGGCTGCCTGTGAAAGCCGGGCAGCCCCGGGCCAGCACCCGGACATACGGACCGGAGGCGGGAATCCGCCGCAGGTCCCAGTTGGGAAGCGTTTCAGACATGGCGACAGGCTCTCCTTTCTATGCCCGGTGGCCGCCGATCTGCCGGTTCCGCTCTATGGCGGTCGCTCCTTCGAGCAGGTTCATTCCCTTGAAAAGGACATTGCGGCCGTACTTTTTCCGCAGGGACAGCATGGCGCGCTGCAGGTGAAGCTCGCGTTCCCGGGCGGCATAGTCGGTGAACAGGTCCAGTTGGGCGGTGGATGCCTCGCTCCGGACCTCATCGGCGCAAAGCCCGATCCGGCGGATCAGCAGCATGGGATGGACAAGGCGGCGGAAGGAGTCCACGGCCGCATCCCGGATTTCCCGGATGCTGCTGGTGGGAACCGGAAAACGGATGGTTCCGCCGGTATGGGCCGGATGCAGGCGCCCGTAAAAGTCCACACAGACCGGACCGGCATAGTCCGGACAGGCTTCCAGGCTGGCCGGATCAAAGCTGACCCACCAGGTTACCGCCGCGGTCTGCAGGCGTTTGTCCACCAGGTCTGCGGCGAGCCCGTCCGCCATTTCCCCGAAGACCACCATCGCCTCGTCATGGCGGTAGGGGCGGGGAAGCACCTGCCCGGCCGACAGGCTGCGGGAAGCGGAACGATAGGATTTGATATCCCGCATCAGCGTCGGCTCAATGCCCCAGGCGTGGTCAATCAGCAGCTCCGCGTTGACCCCGAACAGCCGGTACAGCAGTTCCCCGTTGGACTGGGAAACCGCGGCGATATCCCCCATGGTACGCATCCCGTGGGTCATCAGGCGGCGGGCCGTGCCCGGGCCGATCTGCCAGAAGTCCGTCAGCGGACGGTGGGACCAGAGCAGCAGCCGGTAATCCTCCTCGTTCAGCTCGGCAATGCGGACGCCGTTCGGGTCCGGAATGGATTTTTTGGCCACAATATCCATACTGACCTTGGCCAGGTACAGGTTGGATCCGATACCGACCGTTGCGGTAATCCCTGTGGATTCCAGCACATCCCGGACCATGGCCATCGCCATGAAACGGGCGGGGGAAACATTTTCCGCCATCGCCTGGTTCCGGTACAGGTGCAGGTAAGGCGTCACATCCATGAAGCATTCATCGATGGAATAGACATGGATGTCCTCCTCGGCAATATATTTCCGGTAGATGGCGTAGATCTCGGAGGACACCCGGATATATTCCGCCATCCGCGGCGTGGCGGTGATATAGTCCACATGGGTATGGGCTGCCGCCTCATACAGGCGGATGGCCTGCTTTGCCTCGAACAGGCGCGGCCGGCTGGATACGCCGATTGCCTTCAGGGCAGGGGAAACCGCAAGGCAGATGGTTTTGTCCGAGCGGGAGGCATCGGCAACCAGAAGGCAGGACTTCAGGGGATCCAGTCCCCGGGCGACACACTCCACCGAGGCATAGAAGGATTTCAGGTCAATGCAGATACAGGAACGCTCCGGCATACGCATTCTCCCGTTTCCGGCCGGATCAGCCATTCAGCACCCGGCCGACAATCCGGAATTCCGATTCGGCGGGAACGGGCTTCGGGGCATAGCTTTCATTGCAGGAAACCAGTACCGGCTGGGGATGGAGTATGCCGCTGCTGTCCGTAAATGAATCCCGGTCGGCGGCCGCAGGCTCCTGCTCGCTGTAGACCTTGATATATCCTTCCCCGTCCAGAATGAACAGGCCGACTTCCCCGGGATGCAGGCCGGTACATTCCCGGATCCAGGCGTACTGCCCGTCCGACAGTACCGGTTCCATGCTGTCCCCGTGCACGCGGACGGCGAAGTCCGCCCCTTCCGGCACAGAGGCGGAGGGGAAGGACATCCGCTCGAACTCGTTGTTGTCCAGCGCTTCGCCGAAGCCGGCGGAGGCGGGAATCAGGCTGACGTTCATTTCCACCAGCGGGGCAGGGCGCGCGGGAAGCACCCGGTACCGGCGGCGGCTTTCCAGCCAGCTGCGGAATTCAGCCAGCATGGCCTGCCCTTCCGGATTCAGCGCAGGATCCGGAAGGAAGGAAACATCGCCGAAAGCATCCGCCCAGGCGGAGAAATCCAGCGCGTGGCACAGCGCAAACAGCTGATAGGCGTTGGGTACAGAATCCCCCTTTTCCCATTTGCTGACAGCGGCGGTCTGCACCCGGACACCGAACGGGGCCAGCGCGGATGCCAGCTGCCCCTGTGTCATTCCACGGCTGCGGCGGAGCTCCGCCAGGCGGGCACCCACCAGATTCCGGGCGCGGGCAGATTCCGCGTCATATTCCGGAGAAGAAAAACGGCCGGCCATGAAAATGCCTCCCTTCGGCAAAGCTGCAATCATAAAAAAACGTTTTCCGGCCTGAGTATAAGCCGGAAAACGGGGAATGTCAATGAAAAATTATCTTAATCAGATAAAATCATCAATCAATTATCGGAAACGGACAATACCGCTCAGTCCGCATCATCCTGCAGGAGGTCCTGGTCCTTCTTTTTGATGTACTTCGCGGCGAAGCTGTTGAAGTACTCCTCGAAATGGTGCGGATGGTTCTGGTGCATGACTTCGGACATCTCGTGGACATCCAGTGCGTTGTCCACCAGTTCCACCAGCACGATGGCAATGTTGGAGCAGTGGTCGGACACCCGCTCGAAATCGGAAACCAGGTCATTGAAGACATAGCCGTTTACGATGGTGCACTTGCCCTTCTGCAGGCGCATGGTATGGCGCTCCCGCATCCGCCGGCAGATCCGGTCAATGACCTGCTCGAGCGGTTCCACCTGGTAGGCGGCTTCCGTGTCATCCGCCAGGAAGCTGTCAATGGTCAGATCCAGGATCTGCGTGATGGCTTCGGTCAGGTTGGCCATTTCCTTTTCGCCCTTGTCGGAGAAGGAAATCTTTTTCTCGTGGATTTCTTCCGCCCGCTCCGCAACGTTCAGGGCATGGTCGCTGATCCGCTCCAGGTCGGTGATGGCGCGCAGGTACTGGCTGACGGAACGGTTCTGGGTCTCGGTCATTTCCTGGCCGGTCAGGCGCATCAGGTAGCTGCCGATTTTGTCTTCATACCGGTCCACGATTCCTTCCAGCTCACGAACCTCCTCCAGCTTCTTCGCGGAGAAGTCGGACAGCAGCGCGATGGCATCCCGCATGGATTGCCGGGTCAGCTCGGCCATCTTGTTGATGGTCAGCCGGGTCTGTTCCACGGCCAGGGTGGGGTAGGCCAGGAAACGTTCCTCCAGGCGCTTCATATCCTCTGTCTGGGCGGATTCCGAAGGATCGTCCGGAATCAGGCGGTTCATCAGCTTTTCGAACAGCGGAATGAACGGGGCCAGCACGATCACGGTGGAAACACGGAACAGGGTGTTCAGCAGCGCGATGGAGAACATGTTCATGGTCATGTTCATGAAGGAGAAGTGCAGGAACGCGTTGAGAATGTAGAACGCGGCGGCGAACAGAGCCGTGCGGATGATTTCAATGACCAGGTAGGAGAACGCCGCGCGCCGGCCGTCCCGGGAAGAACCCGCGCCGGAGATCAGCACCGGGATCGAGGCGCCGATGGCAATACCCATGATAATGGGAAGCGCCTGGTCAAATGAGATCAGCCCGGTGGCGGACAACGCCTGCAGGATACCGACCGAGGCGGAAGCGCTCTGCAGGATCGCGGTGAACACAAAGCCGGCCAGGATTCCCAGGAAGGGATTGCTGAAACTGGTGAGGAAAGCGGTGAACGCGGGATCCTCCCGCAGGCCGGACACCGACCGGCTCATGGTCTGCATGCCGAACATCAGCACGGCAAAGCCCATCAGGATATCCGCAATATGCCGCATGGATTTCTTTTTGGAAATCATGCGGATCAGGATGCCGGCAACGGCAATCATCGCGCTCAGGCTTTCCGTGGAAAGCAGCTTCAGGGCGGCGGAAGCGCCGTCACCGCCGACCGAGGAAAGGCAGATAACCCAGCCGGTAATACTGGTGCCGATGATTGCACCCATGATGATGGAAATCGCCTGCCGCAGGCGCATCATGGAGGAGTTGACAAAACCGACGACCATGACGCTGGTGGCAGATGAAGACTGGATGACCGCGGTAACGCCCGTACCAAGCAAAATGCCCTTGAGCGGTGTATTGGACAGCCGGTACAGAATCAGCTCGAGCTTATTGCCCGCGACCTTTTTCAGACCGTCACCCATCAGCGACATTCCGAAGAGGAACATCGCCACTCCGCCCAGGAGCAACACAATACTTGAAATATCCATAT
>JAEEGK010012012.1_pt1 | contig 19726 bp, 13 predicted proteins | sample 8958771 | NCBI WGS metagenome assembly JAEEGK01 (sample SAMN16246547, study PRJNA631951) | gut metagenome | biome: gut microbiome; feature: rumen; material: SC-attached | host: Bos | place: Iran: Karaj | collected 2018-10
GGGATTGGGCCCAATCCCCAATCCCCAATCCCCAATCCCCAATCCCCATGATATTTTTAACATATATAATCTTAAATTTATACAAAATAAAATTTTCAAAAAAATTTTTTAATTATTTAATATATTAAAATATATTAAATAAAATATTAAAAAATATATTTTATATATTTAAAATGTACGACCTCGAAGAAAAAGAAAAAGAATCTCGTTTTGGAAAAATAATAAAAGTTTCGGGTCCTCTCGTTGTTGCAGAAAACATGGCAGGAGCAAAAATGTATGAATTAGTAAAAATAGGATGGTCAAAATTAGTAGGAGAAGTAATTAAATTAGAAAAAGATACAGCATCAATTCAATGTTATGAAGATACAAGTGGATTAACAGTAGGAGATCCAGTATTAAAAACAGGAAGTCCATTAGCAGTTCAACTTGGTCCAGGTTTATTAGGTGAAATTTTTGACGGAATTCAACGTCCATTGAAAGTAATAAGTAATGTAACAAATAGTGTATATGTTCCAAGAGGAGTTGATGTTCCCTCATTAGATGCCAAAATTGAATGGTTATTTAATCCATTAGATATAAAACCTGACACAATTTTAACTGGAGGAGATGTGATAGGTGTTGTAAGAGAAAATGATTTATTTTCAGAACATAAAATACTTCTACCTCCTAAAGCAAAAGGGCGTCTTGTTGAACTTCAACCTCAAGGAGATTATAATGTAAATACACCTATAATTGAATTAGATGATAATGGAACGATTAAAAAATATTCAATGAGCCATTTTTGGCCCGTTCGTGAAGCTCGTCCTGTTTTTGAAAAGCATCCAGGATATGAACCTTTATTAACAGGACAAAGAGTATTAGATGCATTATTTCCATCTGTTTTAGGAGGAACATGTGCTATCCCAGGTGCCTTTGGATGTGGTAAAACATGTATAAGTCAAGCATTATCTAAATATTCAAATTCTCAAGCTATAGTTTATGTAGGTTGTGGAGAACGTGGAAATGAAATGGCAGAAGTTTTAAAAGAATTTCCAGAATTATATACCGAAGTAAATGGGGTGAAACATAATATAATGCAAAGAACAATATTAGTAGCAAATACATCAAATATGCCAGTTGCCGCAAGAGAAGCAAGTATATATACTGGAATCGCATTAGCAGAATATATACGAGATATGGGATATAATGTAAGTATGATGGCAGATAGTACATCTCGTTGGGCAGAAGCTTTAAGAGAGATATCAGGGAGATTGGCTGAAATGCCAGCTGATAGTGGATATCCTGCATATTTAGCTAGTAAACTTGCCCAGTTTTATGAAAGAAGTGGAGCTGTTACTTGTTTGGGGTCTCCTCAAAGAAAAGGTTCTGTTACTATTGTAGGGGCTGTCAGTCCTCCCGGTGGAGATTTTTCTGATCCAGTTACTGTTAATACTTTATATAATGTTCAGGTATTTTGGGGGTTGGATAAAAAATTAGCTCAAAGAACACATTTTCCTAGTGTGAATTGGTTAACTAGTTATAGTAAATATGAAAATATTTTAGAAAATTATTTTAATAAATTTGATAATGAATTTGTTGAATGTAAAAATACTATTAAAAGAATTTTACAGGATGAAGATGATTTAACTGAAGTTGTTCAATTGATTGGAAAAGATTCATTATCTGAAGATCAAAAATTAATTTTAGAAATTGCTAAATTGATTAAAAATGATTTTTTACAACAAAATTCTTTTTCTGAATATGATTATATGTGTCCTCTTTCAAAAACTTGTGGAATGATGAAATGTATTATTACATATTTTAAACTTGCTCTTAAATGTTTGAAAGAATCTTCAGGAGAAAACAAAAAAACTTTTGCATTAGTTCAAACTAAAACAAAAGAAGAATTTGTTGATTTAACACAAATGAAGTTTATTAATCCAAAAACACCAGAAAATGAATTGATTAAAATGTTTAATGAAAAAAAAGAAAAAATTGAAGAAAAATTTAGAACAGCTTTTACATAAAAATTAAATGAAATATTATAATAAAAATAATGATAATAATAGTAATAAATAATATAAGAATTAAAATAAACAAATTGTTATTTAATATCTAATAATATATTATTTATAATATATAATTTATATTTTATTTAAAAAATTAATTTTTTTGATATAATAATTTTTATAATAATAAATAATAATTATTATTTAATAAATTTAATAAAATTAATTTTATTTCATTAGGATATGAGTGAACAACAACAAGAAGCAAGTGAACAACAACAACAAGAACCTCAAAATTTAACATTAAATCAAGCAATAGAACAAGCTTTGAAAATCGCATTAACAAGAGGAATGGTAGTAAAAGGAATTACTGAAGTATGTAAAGCATTAGAATGTCAAAAAGTAAAAATGGTATTTTTAGCATCAGATTGTGATGCTAAAGATTATAAAAACTTAGTAAAAGGATTAGCTAAACAATTTAATGTTAAAGTTGTTGAGATAGAACAATGGGTTGATTTAAAAGATTATTGTCATATTGGATTATTAAGTGCTAATATTAAAGATGCTGCTCAAAAAAAAGGAAAAGAAGCTAAAATTAAACCTAGATGTTCTTCTGCTGCTATTCTTGAATGGGGAGAAGATTCAAATGCAAAAAAATTTTTAGAAGAATATGTTCCAGCTCAAGAATAAAAAAAAATTATTTAAGTTATATGATATATAATATCTATAATATAAAATGAAATTGAATTTTAAATAATTTTTTTATTTAATTGATTTTATTTTAATATTAATAATCTAATTTATTTTTTATATTTTATATAAGAATATTTAAAAAACAAATGAAAATAGAATTTATATTATTAATATTAAAAATTTTATATTCATTTCAAATTAATCCCTTTTTATTAACAAATTTTTATTTATTAAATAATCAATATAAATACATGCCTATGCCAGAACTTAGAAACAAAACGATAAAATTATTTTCTTTAATAATAAAACATATTGATGAAATTCATAATAACACAAATTTTACAGAAGAATTAGATGAAATGTTTCCATTAGATGAAGAATATTTAAATTTAATAAAAGAAATTTATTTAGTTGATGTAAACGATACTATAAGTGAAAGAACAGAATATTTTTATATGAAAACTTTTTTAGATACATCTAAAAATAAATATGATTTAACAACTTATGATTCATGTGTTAAAAGAAAATTTTTATATAATTTAAGTAATGTTTTAAATGAGAATATTAGAGATACTTTATATTATATGATTACTATTGATGCTACTAATATAAAAAAGATAACTAAAATATCTTATGAAAATTATTATTATAATTTTGGAGTTTGTTTTCCTAATTTAAAAAATTCTAATTTAAATGAAAAAGATAATAAAAATTGGGCTGAAAAAAATTTTAAAAATTTATTTATAAGATTTAATCATATGTTTAATAATTTTAGTAGTTTATATTATGATATAAATGCCATTAATCAAATAAAAGTTGTTACTATTTATAATAATACTATTCAAAATAAATTATTTAATGAAGATATTAAAACAATTAAATTTTGGTTTGGTTTTCTTATTTTGTTGATGCTTATTATTTTATTGATAGTAAATAATATTATTTTTAGATTTGATATTTGTAAAAAAAAAAAAAATAATGTTAATATTGCTTCTACAGATTCAAATAAAAGTTTATTAAATGAAGAAGAAGAAGAAGATGATGATGATGATAATAACAATAATAAAAATAATTATTCCACATTCAAAAAATTAAAATATTGTTTTAATTTGCATTCAAATTTTAATGAATTATTTAAATTTAATAATAAATATTCTACCTTTAATAATGAAAAAGGAATAGATTATATTAAAGGATTAAGAGGAATTTCAATTTTTTTTTTAATTTTTGGTATGTTAACTATGATGTTATATAATAGTGAATGTTCACAAATTGGGATTTCTTCTTTAAAAAATTATTATACAAGTTATTTTTATCCTATTTTTTTTATTGGGATTAGATATTCTCCAAGAGTTTTATTTAGTTGTTCAGGATTTTCTTTAATATATAAATTATTATGTTTTTTAGATAATAGAAATGAAAAAATTAAAGAAGAAAATAATAATATTGAAACTAAAGATATAAAAACAAATGATAATAATACAAATGATAATAATAATATAACTAATAGTGAACTTGATAATAATAATGATAGTAAAAACAATGATTATTTTAAAACAAATGATATAAGTTTGGGCTGGTATGGGCTTCTCGAATTTTATTATAAACAAAGTCATAAATATATAATATTTATTTATACTTTATTATTTCTACGATATTCATTATATAATTTTATTCGTTGGATAAACATTAAATTTTATAATGGAAATGGACCTTTATGGGAAAATTTTGGAGAAATAATTAATGATTCCTCAATTACTGATTTTGTTTTATCGTTGCTTTATATTTTACCATTTAGATATGAAGAAGGTAAAAATTTTTTAATATATTTATGGCCAGTTTATAATGAATTTTTATTTTTTTTTTTATCAAGTGCAATAATATTCTTATGTTATAAATATAAATATAGAATTGATATTATTTTTTATATAATAATAATTATAAATTTTATATTAAAATTAGTTTTTTTTATCATAAATTTAAGTGATAAATTTAGATATACAAATTTATATATTTATTTAAATAATTTTGGATATATTTCTATACATCCTTTATATAATTATGTATATTATGTTATTGGAATGTGTTTTGGAATATTTCAATACATTATTTTAAAAGGTTTAGATAATAATATTGAGATGAAAAAAATAAATAAAGAAAAACCTTATTTGAAAAGTTTTATAAAATTAATGAATTATATCCAATGTTTAAATGATTATTTATATATAATAAAAAAATATTATATAATATTAATAATAATTTTAGCCCAACCTATTCTTCCTTTAATTTTCAATTATATTATTTTTCTAAATAAAGAAAATACAAATTTATATAATAATAATTTTTATAATATTTTTTTATTATTTGATATTGAATATGAGATTATTTGTTTATTTATTCTTAGTTTTATTTATTATACTAATTCATTGAATGATATTATTAATAAATTTTTAACTCATAATATTTGGTCAATAGGAAATAAATTATATTTAACTTTAATAATGCAAATTAATTTAATTACTTTATATATTTTTTATCAAAGTGAATCAAGTATTATTTTTAATCCATATAATTGCATTTTATATTCATTTTTAACATCATTTATTGCATTTATTTCTTCTTGTTTTGTTTATATTGTAATTGAATTACCTTTTAAAAAATATATAATAATTAATGAAAATAATTTTGAAGAAGTTGAAAAATTTTTTTTGTATGAAAAGGAAAAAAAAAAAAAAAAATAGATAATTTAAATAATATAATATTAAATAATTTAATATTTTTCACATTAATTTTATTATTTTTTTAATTTAAAATAAATGGATATTAATAATAATAATAATAGTTTAACAGATCAAATTAATGAGTTATATAACTCATATAAAAATTCTATCAAAGAACAATTTGAACTTATTTCAGAACAACAAAATAAAATATTATTAGATTTAGATGAATTTTATAAAAAATCTTTAAATTTAATAATAAATAATAAAAAAAATAAAAATTTTAAAAAGAATTTATCATTAAATATTAATAATGAAAATAATATGATAGAAAAACATATAATTTCAAAAACTCCTAAAAATTTTTATCTTAATTATAATAGTAATAATAATTTATATAAATCTAATTCAACAATTAAAACAATAAATTTTAAATCTCCTTCAAAACAAAATAATTCAATATTTAATAATAATAGTACTATTTATAATAAAAGTAAGTTTTATTCTAATATGAATACCATTTATAAAAATGATAAAAATATAAAAAATAAATCCAATTTTTATAAAAAAAATTTTTTAATTCAAGATAAAAATAATAATAAAAAAGGTATTGAAAGAAGTACAAGTATGCTTTTAAAAACAAATAAAGATTATTTATCAAAACATAATAAAAATAATAGTAATTTTATTTCGAATAATAAATCAAAAAATAATATCATAAATTCGAAAAAAAATTTTAATAAATTGAATAATAGAAAAAGTTTTGAAAAAAATAATAATAATAATAAAAATAATAATAATAATATTAATGATAATAATAATAATAATAATAATAAAGTTAGTAATATTAATGTTAATGATTTAAAAAAATTTTCTATAATTGATATTCCAAATGAAATAAATTCAAATTTAAAAAAATGCTTTTTTTTAATGAGTAAAAATAATATTGTTCCTTTTAATATTAGATTAAAATTTATTATGAATATCAAACCTATTTATAATTATTATAATATTAATGATATATCAAATGATTATATTAATTTTTTACAAAATAAAATATCAAATTTAAATCAAATTAATAAGAATTTATTTTTTAAGCCTTCGAAACTAGCTCAAATTAATTTAAATTTTTTGAATAAAAAAAATGAAAATGATTTTTATAATAATAATAATATTAAAAATGAGGATAAAAAAATTGTAATGTTATTTATTAAAATAATTTTAATTATTGAACAAATTAATATTGATAAATTTAATGATTTTAAAGTAACATTATTAAAATTAAAAGAAATATGCAAAAATAATTTAAAACATTTTTTATTAAATTCAGAAACTATAAAAAAAATAAATAATATTAACGAAAATAATTTATTAAAGATTTTTTTATTTATAACAAATAATAATATATTAGAAATCGAATTTAATGAAATTAATAAAATTTCTCCTGTTTTAAATAATATTTTTTTTTATTTAAAAGAATTAATAAATTTTTTAAATAATAAACATAAAATAAACGAATCTATTAATATTGTTAATAATGAATTATTAAAATATAAAAAGATATTTGAAAATATTTAATGATATTTTTTTTAATTAAATTAAACATTTTTATTTATATATTATAAAAATTATAAATATTTGATAATAAAATAATTTATTAATTTAATAAAAACTAATATGCAACATAAATTATAAATAATATTAATTATTTTTTTTATATAAAATTAATTAAATAAATATTTTACAAAATAAAATTAAATAATAATATGAATCTTCAATTTACTTTAGGTGAGCATGAATTAAAAAATAATTATTTTAATAAAAATTTTCCTCAAAAATTATATTCAAATACTAATTCAAATATTCAAACTTTATCAAATAATAATTTTAAATTTAAAACTTTAACATTAAATAAAGTACATTCACATTCAAACGTTTTTATTTATAAACCATCAAAAAATAATAATAATATGAATAATTTTAATAATAATAATTTTACTAATTTATTAAAAGTAAAAAAAAGAAGTTTTTCTGGCTTAAATTCAAAATTAAATAATAATAATAATAATTCTTTTAATAATAATAATAATATAAATAATAATTCAAATAAAATTCCAAATAATTTTCATTATAAAAAACATAAAAAATTTTATACAATAAATTTTAAACCAGAAAATTCAATAGGAAGAAATTTTACTGAAATAAATAATATGAAAATGATAAAAACTCAAACAAATAATAATAATAATCAAAATAATTATTTATTTACTTCAATTAATTCGTCTTTTAGTAAAACAATAGCAAATATTAATAATAAAATATTAATGTCTAGAAACAAAAGTTTAAATAATTCTTTTCAATTTCAAAATCATAATTTAAGTGTAAATAATAATAATAATATTCATAAAAATATTAATTCTGAAAGCACTAATCAATCAACTGATGATAAAAGAAAAGAATTTAATGAATTAAAAAAAGAATTTGTTAAAATTAAAAAATTGAATGAAAAAATGAAAATTGAATATGAAAATAAAATTTTTGATTTAAATAATGAAAAAAATAATATTCAAAATAAATATAATAATTTACTTAATTTATATGATAATATTAAAAAAGAAAATGAATATTATAAAAATAAAGAGAAATATTATTATGAACTTATTAATAAATTAAAATTAAAAGGAATTGATGTTGATAATATTTTTAATAATAATAACAATAATAATAATAATAATAATAATAAAATTAATAATAACAATAATAATAATATTAATAATAACAATAATAATAACAATAATAATAATATTAATAATAATAATTATAATAATATTAATATAAATAAATTTAATAATATTGATATTAAAAATAATAATAATAATAATATTAACAATAATAATAATATTGATATTATAAATAATAATATAAAAATTGAAAATAATAATAATAATAAAAATGAATTTATGAAGAAAAATAATTTAGAAAATTTTAAAATAATTGATAATAATAAAATTAATATTAATGATATTAGTAATTTATCATTAACATCTCTTAATTTTCCAGATAAAATAGAAATGAAAACGAATGTTGAGAATTTTAAAAAAATTCCTTTATTGCAATTTAGTAAATTTAATGAAGATGAAAAAAAAGAATTTAAAAGAAATAATAGTAAATTAAAATTAAAATTAAATAAAAATAATAATAATAATAATAATAATATTAATAAAATTCAAAATTTACAAAATAAACTTAAACAAAATAAAAATATTAAATAAAATTAATAATAGAAAATATGTAAATAATATTATTTAATATTGTATATTTATATAAATAAAAATAAATTATTTACATATTTAGCTTATAAAGTAAATTTTTAATAATAAAATTATTTTTAATTAATTAAAAATTAAATAATTTATTAAATTTAAAATAAAAACTTAATTTTAATTAAATAACATGTTTGTATGAATTATTTTATTTCTTATTATTTTTATATTTATTAAATTATATTATTATCATATATAATAATAATGTATATTCAAATTTATTTTTTTCCTTTTTTCTTTGCAGCTTCCAATCTTTTATAAAATCCTTTTGCAGTTTTAATTTCTTTTCTTTGAGTTTCATATACATTTTTCTTTTTCATTTCATCAGTAATAGGTGCAAATGAATATCCAGGTTCTGGTTTTGGTAAAGGAATAACAGTTTTAGTAGTATTTTGCATTTTAGCTTCGGCACTTTTTAATTGTTCTGCAGTAGCTTCTTTAACAATAGGTTTTTTTTCAGGTTTATTTTCATTTCTTGGGTATAAAATAATTTTTCCAAGATAATCTTTTAATCTTTGAACATTTAAATTTTGAGCTTCAACTGAACAATCTTTTCTTCTTAAATCTATTGCTATACCTATACTTCTTGCATAAGGAACTGATAATATACCTGCTTTTTTAAGTTCTTCTTTTGTGAACCCTCTTCCTAATTTAATTTTAGTGTTATATTTGTTTGTTTGACCTCTAACTATTGGTTTTAAAGTATGAGTTGGATTTGGTGCAGTTAATTTTGCTTTTCTTAATCTATTTCGTTGTCTTCTGTGTTTTCTACCTGGTTGGTTGAACCATGTTTTTACTTTTTCTTGCCAATCTTTTCCAAGATGAATATTTGGAAGCATATTATTGTGGTGAACCATTTTTAAATATATTTATAGATATATATTTTGTTAATTAATAAATTTATTAATTTTTATATTAATAAAATAAAATATAATTTTTTTAAATATAAAAATATATTAATTATATATTTCATATAATTTATTTGTTTTTTTATGAGAAGAAAGAAAATTTATATTTATTTAATTTTTATTTATATTTATTATTAAATTTTATATGTAAATTATTATTATTTATAATAATATAATAATATTAAAATTATTATATGTCGTTATTAAATAATAATTCTTTTTATACTAATTATAATTTGAGGTCATTTAAAAATTTAACTGAAAATAACAAATTTTTAAGAGATTTAAAAAAATATGATAATAACGAATATTCAAAAATTTATTATGATAAACTTCATAAAAATAAAGTTGATAAACAAAATAAATTAATTAGAAGTGCCTCTCAAAAATTATTATCAGAACAAAACATTAATAAAGACATTTTTATAAATAAAATTATAATTCAACCTTCAACTTTTTCTTATAATAATTTAGATGAAAGAAAAATTTTATTTAATAAAAAATATCATTTAAAAAAAAATAATAATAATAATTTTAGTACTAATAATAAATATTTAGATGTTAAAAAAAAAATTACTGATTTTTATGAAATGAACGATAAATTTATGAACGAAAAAAAAAACTTTTATGAAAAAAATAATTTAATAGATAATAAAATAAGACCAATTAATAATTTTATTATAGGATATAAAAGAGATTATAAATGTGAGCCAAATGTAATTAGAAAACATTTAACATCAAAAATTGACAATAATAATGAAAAAATAAATAAAAATTATTATTATAATAATAGCAAAAAAAAAAAGAAATATTATAAAACAAATTATTAAAAAAATATTTATTTTTTTATTTGTTAATTTATTATGTTTATATAAAATTAATATTTTTTTCTTAACAAATTTTATAATATAATAAATATATTATTAATATTAAATTAAGAAATATAAAATTATGAAAGGTAAGTATAATCCATTAATTACATATGGTGAAAAATCTAAAAAAAATCAAGAAGAATTATTAAATAATTTAATAAAATTAAATAATTATATAGGAAAAAAAAGAAAAAAATTTTATATGTTAGATGAAGAAGATTCATATGAAAATAAAAACTATAATAATCAAAAAAATAATTATAATAATAAAAATTACTTTAAATATTTAAATAATATAACTTCTAGTAAAAAATTTTATATAACAAACATATATATTTTAAATAATAAACATATAAAACATATAGATCAATCAAAAAGTTCAAACAAAGAAGATGATTCAGAAATTTCTTCATCGATAAATAATAATATTACTATCAAAAACAATAATAAAATTAATATTGAAAATAATAATATTATTAATGTTAATGCTCCTTGGTTAACTCAAAGAACAAAACTTTATAGAGGAATAATAAGACTTCATTATGAACTTATTGATTTTTATAATTTTATTCATCCTTCCGATGAAGAACAAAATAAAATTAAAAATATTTATTTAAACATTAAAAATATTATTGAATCTAAATATAAAAATAAATTATATGTTGTTTTATTTGGATCAACAGTTACGAAATTAAATTTACCTAATAGCGATATTGATATTTGTGTTTTGCAAATAGATAAATACACAGAATATAATGATGTTTTATTGAAAATAAAATATTTATTAGAAAAAGAAAGATGTTTATCTGATTTGAAGTTAATTAATGCTAAAATCCCAATTATTAAAGGAAAATATTTATATGAGGGAAAATTATATAATATTGATATATCATTTGGACATAAAAATGGATGTTATAATTCTAAAAAGATATATCAAATTTTAAAAGTTTATCCATTTTTGAGAATTTTGATAATTTTTCTAAAATTTTTTTTAAAAGAAAGAGAATTAAATGATACTTATACTGGAGGTTTAAGTTCATTTTGTTTATTTTCGTTGGTTTATGCATTTTTTTTATATTTTAAAAAAGAATATAATGAAGATAATAATAATAATTTAAATGTTATGAATAATAATAAAAATGGAAATATTTTTTATATTGGAAATTATAATAATAATAATTATAATTGTTCTTATTTAAATTTAGGAACATTATTAATAGAATTTTTGAATTTTTATTGTTTTAAATTTAATTATTATTATTTAGGAATTAGTATTAGATTTGGCGGGTTTTTTTATAAAAGAAAAGATAGAGAATTTCATAATAATTCAAAAGATGATAATGATAATATTTTAAGTCTAGAAAATTGGCAAGATATTGAACAAGATATAGGAAGAAATTGTTTTAGATACAACGAAATTTTATTAGCATTTAAATTAATGTATAATAATATTATTGGAAATAATATTATAAATGAAAATGATTCTTATTTAGAAAGAGTAATTTTTATTAATGATATAATAAAAAACAAAACCAAAGAAAACAAATAAAATAAATATAAATATATATAAATATATAAAATTTATATCTTAAACATATATATATTTATATATATTATATATATTTTAAATAATATATATTAATCTATATATCTATATATGTGTTATTAATATATAAATTTTATATAAAAAAAAATATTAATTTTACATATTTTAAAAAATAAATAATAATTATTAAATTTAATATAAGTAATATAAATAATATTTATATATAAAAATTATTAAAATTTATTAAATTCTACAAACAAAAAACAAATGAATAAAAAATAAATTAAAATAATTAAAATTTAAATAAAAATAACATATATATAAAAGAATAATATGGATTTTTTCGGATTAGGACCAATGGGAGGTTTAAACGGTTTAGGTGGTTTAGGTGGTCGTCAACGAGGGATAGATCAACCAATGAACGACACATCAGAACAAATATATATATCCCCTTTAGCATTACTAAAAATGCTTCGTCATGGAAAGGCCGGAATTCCTTTAGAAGTAATGGGATTAATGCTAGGAGATTACGTAGATGAATATACAGTAAAATGCATAGACGTTTTTTCAATGCCTCAAAGTGGAACAGAAACAACAATAGAATCAATAGATGAAGGATTTCAAGTAAAAATGGTAGAAATGTTAAAACAAACAGGTCGTAATGAAATAGTAGTAGGATGGTATCATAGTCATCCTGGTTTTGGATGTTGGTTATCTCAAACTGATATTAACACTCAAAAAACTTTTGAACAACAAGTTCCAAGAACAGTTGCAGTTGTTGTAGATCCTATTCAAAGTGTGAGAGGAAAAGTTGTAATAGATGCTTTTAGAACATATGGTAATAGTGGCCTTAATTTTAGTGATAGTGATCAAAGACAAACAACTTCTAATTTAGGTGAAGTTAAGAGAACGAAAGGTTTTTCTTTAAAAGATTTGGCTAGAATTACTTATTATTCGATTTTGATTGGTTATAGAAAAAATGATTTAGAAACGAAAATGTTATTGAATTTAAAGAAAAGTTTTTGGGATTCGGGATTTAAATTGAGGGATAGTAAAAAAGCAGATGAGGAAAATTTAAAAAAAATAGATGATATTAATAAATTAAGTGAAAAATATGTGGCTTGGATTGAAGGAGAAATTAATAAATCTTCGAAAGATATTTATATGAATAGTGTTGGAAAATATAACCCACGAGATCATTTAGAAACAACAGTTGAAGAATTAGTAACAGATAATTTAAATACATGTTTAACGAGTATGTTGAATAATTTAGTTTTCTAAATAATAAAAATATTTAATAAATATAAATAAAATATAATTTAAAATTATATCATTTTAATAATAATAATATTATTATATTCAAAAAAATATAAATTAAAAATGGACTTCGCTTATTTAGGAGCTTTATTAAGTGCAAGTAAACAACTAAATAAACCAACAATAATCAAAGATCATACATTAGGTATAAGTGACATTGCAGTTTCTCCTTACGACGAAACAGAATTTATAGCAGCATCTTTTGACCAAACTCTTACAATTTATGACATAAATTCTCAATCTCGAACATTAACATTAAATGGTCATACTGCAGGTGTTTGGACAACAGAATATTCCCCTTCAGATAAAAACACAATAATTTCAGCGGGAAATGACAATACAATAAGATTATGGGATAAATCAAATGGAAAAAATATAAACACAATAAAACTACATAAAAACGCAATTTATGATGTTCAATATTCAACAGATGGTAAAAAATTTGCATGTTGTTCAAAGGAATTAATTTCAGTTTGGGATGTGAATAATTTAAAATCTCCTTATGACATAATTGAAAATGATAGTTCAGATTATGATAAAAGTTTTATTTATTGTTTAAATTTTATTAATAATAATGATACAATAATCACAGGTTATATGGATGGTAATGTTTTAATTCATGATTTAAAAGAGCCAGAAACAGATTCAAGAACATTAGTTTTGCCAGATTATATAAATAAATACAAAGAAGAAGAAAGTTATTCAAAAAGTGTTTTTAGTTTAACTAAATTTAATAAAAGTGATAATAAAATTATTTTATGTCATTCAGATGGTTCAGTTAAAATTTTTGATATCGAAGGAAAATTAATTAAAGAAAAAGATGCTTTTTTTTATTTTACTTCGCCTGTCACTTGTGCTAATGTTAGTTCTGATGATAAAACTATTGTTGCTTGTGGAAAAGATCGAACTGCGGAAGTTTGGGATTTGAATACTCATAAAGAAATTAAATATACTTTGAGTGGACATAAAGGTGTTATTACTACTTGTCATTTTGTTGATAATGGAAAAAAAAATATTGTTATTACAGGCTCGTATGATAATAGTATTAGAATTTGGAATTTGAATTAAATTTGTTTTTGTTTGTTATTGTTGTTATTATTATTATTTTAATTTAAGGAATTTATTAGGTAAAAAAAATAATAATAATAACAATTTAAATAATTAATTTCAATAATAAATCATAATAATAATAATAAAAACAATAAAAAATTTTTATCATATGATTATTATTATTATCAATATAAAATAATAAATATATAATAAATAAATTAATTAAATTTAATATAAAATATTAATAATATTTAACTTTCTTCAAATAAAATATTTTTAATATAATCTCTTGATTTTTCAAAATTTCCATTGTATAATCTTCTTTCTCTTGGTAATTTAGTAGTAACTATTTTATATCCCATTTCTTTTATATGATTTGTTTTATGAGGTTTTTTATATTTATTATCATATGAATCTGGATTTGAATATAAATTAGATCCCCAATTTTGACTTCTAATAATTTGACTATTAAAATTATTAATATTATCAATATTTTTTTTAATATTTTCATTATTATTTTTATTATCAAACATTTTTTTTCTATTTTTCAAATTATTTTTAAATAAATTTCTTTCTTTTTCATAATTATTATTATCATCATTTAAATATCGATTATTATTATTATTATAATCATAAATAACATTATTATTATCATTATAATTATCATCAAACAAACTATGTAAATTAGAATTGCTCATATTTTTTGACAATTGAATAGAATTAATTAAATTATTTTTATTAAAATCAGCCGTATTATAAGAATAAGCCAAACTATTACTCATTGAATTTAAACCATTGTGACTTTGTTTAAGCACAGAATATGCGTTTTTAATTAAAGAATTAGATTCAAATGATTTATTATAATTATTACTATTATAATAATTATTAAAATTATTAACATTTCTACTTGAATTTAAACTACTATTGTTGCCTGAATAATCAATAGGAATATTTTGATCACTGTTGTAATAAATATTATTTAAATCTGCTGAATTATAAACATTAATATCATTCATGCTATTATTATTATTATTATTATTATTCATAATGTTATTAATATTATTGTTGTTTGCACTTTGTGGGATTTTTTTTTGCGGACTAAATGTTCCTCCTTTGTATCTTTTGCTATTGATTTGAACTGAATCATTTATTATTTTTGCACAATCTTCCCATGTTGGTCTATTATATTTTTTACTAAAATCAAATCCTCCTTCTTTTCTTCCTCTGTTTTTTTCATTTTTTATTATTACTCCAACTTCAGGAACCATAAAATCATAATTATTTCCGCTTATTACAATAGGTTCATTATTATTATTATTGTTGATTTTACTGATTTTTTTATAAATAAAATCATTAATATTATTATTATATTCAATTTGAATATCTTTTTTTTCTTTTTCTTTATTTTTTTCATTTTTGATTTTTCTTCCTAAATCAGAAGTTTTAATTTCAGAATCAGAAGTTCTTCGAATCGCAAAAACTTTAGTTTTATCTTCATTAAAAGGATCAATACTTTTTTCTAAATTATTCATCGTTTTTTCAATAATTTTATTTTCATCATTAGAAGCTCTTTTTTTCTTTTGATTAATTTTCATATCATTTGGAAAAACTTTTCCAAATCCAATTCTTGGCCGAACATTATAAAATTCTTTCGAAAAATTTTTATTTTGTTTATGAATAGAAATAACTTTTCCATTTGGGTCAAAAGTATAATTAACACCATCAAATTCTTTTTGATTTCTTAATGCGATTTGTTTAAGTTTTTCTTTTTTGATTTTTTCTTCTTCGATTTTTTTATTTTGGAACTTTTTAAGTTTTTCAATTTCCATTTCTCTTCTCATATTTTTAATCTCAACAGAATTATCATTTTTCACATAAGAATTAATATATTTTTCTTCCGGAAGTGGAAAAGAAGGAAACTCAATTAAAGGACCTTTATATTCGCCATCTTCTGAAAATAAAGGAATTTCTTCTTCTTTTTTATTTTCGGTTTTTTTTTTATTAATTACAACCTTTTTTTTCTTTGTGTTTTTATTAATATTATTTTCTGGTTTTTTTGTGTTAGTAATATTAAATTCAGATAATGTGTCTTTAATGACATTTGTTTCATCTTTGTTTAAAAATGGCTCGAATTTTATTCGATCTTGTAAATATGTGTCTTCTATTGCGCTTTCAGGTTCGTTTATTTCGATCCATGTGTTTTTTTCTTTTTGAATTGGGATTTTGAAAAAAAAATTATTATTTTCGGTTTCTGTTCCTTCTTCGTGGGAAAAAAATATTCCATTTAAATAGGGATTAATGTTGTTTTTTATGAAATCAAAACAAAATTCACCGAAATTTGTTTCTAAATTTCGAGAATGAATTATTGTTACTGTTTGACTTATTAATTTTTCTATTATGTATTTTGAACATATTTCTGATATTGAAAATGTTGGTTCTTCGTTTTGATTTTCGTTTTGGTTGTTTTCGGTTGTTTGTTGATTTTCTTGAGCAGTTATTTTTTTTTCATTTTCTGTCATATTTTTTATTTATTATTATTATTATAATTATTGTTTTATTAATTTTTAAACATAAAAATTCTTTTAAAAAAAAATTAATTTTTTATATTAATATTTAATTTAATATAATTTTATATTATTTAAATATGACTGAATCAAAAGATAATAAAGCTTTTGAACTTTATGAAATTCGAAAAGAATTAATGAATATTGAATATAGTTTACAAATAATTCAAAAGAATTGTAGCACATTAAATATAAATTTAAAGAAATCAGAAATAGTTCAAAAAGAAATTGAAGGATTAGAAGCTAATAATAAAGTTTATGATAGATGTGGAAGAATTTTTGTTTTAAGTAATAAAGAAGAAATATTAAATAAATTATCCGAAAATAAAAAACAAATGATTAAAGAATTAGATGGTCAAAATGAAAAGAAAAAATATTTAGAAAAAAACTTACAAGAAAAATCAAAAGCTTATGTTGAAGTAGCAAAAACAACAAAATAAATAATATTTTAAATATAAAATAATAATTTAAAATTATTTTTTAATATTAATAATAATAATAAAAATTCTCTTTTATTTAAAATAATAATAATAATAAAAATTATTATTATTCAATTAAAAATGTTAACTCAAACTTGCAATAACCTGCTCTCTAATTTTTTGTTCATATTCATCAGAATAATAATTCATAATTTCCTGCGAATAATAATCACTAAATGATTTCAAATCATCTTCCAAAGATTTATAAGTGCTTTTCAATTTAATAAGTTTCTTCAACGTTTTATTTTCAATTAACGTTCTTTTATAACTCTTATATTCCCCAAGCAAACCATGAATTCTTCTAACAATAAGACTCAATATTTTTTCATATTGAACATCATCAACACCACCATAATTAGGTCTATCTAAAAGAGGAATAAGTGCATTTAAATTCGTATTATTTTGAATAATATTTTCCAGCGCTTCTCTTGCGTTATTAATTAAATAATTCGGCAGATTTTTATTCAAACAAAGTTCTAACAATCGATAAGGAATATTATAATATTTAATATTATCATTAACACCTATTGCTAAATCCTCAACCAAACCATTTGTAATATCCGGATTAGGATAGCTTGCCATATAACTAATAGCGTTACATGCATATGAAATTGTTTCTGGTTTTTGTTCATATAAACATAATGCTAATACCTTATGACCACCCAATCGTTTTATTTGTTCTGCTTGTTCTTTGGAAAACTGTGCTAATGTAGATATAACTTGCAATCCTGCGTTTCTTGAACTTCCTTGATTATTTTCTAGAAACTTTATTAATGTCTCACATTTTATTTTCGCACTCACTTGACTTGTATGACCTGCCCCATGTTTTGCGATGTTATATAACAAACTTAGGCAATTTTGTTGGCAAATTGGGTCTGCGGTTTTTGTTTGAATTCCGGTTGTGTTTTGGAGATTATAAATGTTTGTTTTTGAACTTCCTGCGATGTTTTCTTCTAAAAGTTGGTTATTTAAAGAATTTATAATTTGAGCTGCTTTGTCACTAGAATTTTGTGCTATGTAACTTAAACATAAAAGAACTTGTCTACGTAACATTGTGTCTTTAGTTTGAAGATAATGAAGAATAACATTTAAAGTTTCTTTTTCATCGCAAAGTTTTCTAGTATGATTTTCTGAATGTTTCGCAATATTCGACATTGTAAGAACAGCTTGTCTTTTTAATTTAATGTCTGGTTCTTGTAAACAAAGAGATAAAGGTTCAATAGCACCTGCATTAATAACTTCTCTTGCTAAATCTTCGCCATTCATGCATATTTTTTGTAAAGCATTTGCCGCGAATTGTTTAACTTCTCCGTCACAATCTTCAAGACATGAAACTAAGAAATTAATTACCCCTCCACTTACAACTTTTGCTGCGAGACTTTTCCATTTACTTAATTTACCTAATAGTCTACATGCTGTTTTTTTATAGAATCTATTGCTTGTTTCTAATGATTTTAATATTAAGTTTAAGATATGACCATTGTCGTCGTTTACAACTTGAGAGGCAATTTCTTCATCAGCTCCAGCTAAAGTTCCTATTGCTAAAGCAGCGTATTGTTTGATTGAAATGACTGGGTCGGTTAAAAGAGGACCTAAAAGACGAATTGCGTCTAAGCGTTTTAATAATTCTACGTTACGATTATCTTTTCCGCCTGCTAATGCGGCTATTGTTTGGACGAATATTATTCTTGAACGTTGATATTCTTCAAAGGGTTGTATAACTGCTCGAGACATTTTTAAATTATTATTTTTTTTTATTTTTTTTTTAATTTTAAAATTTTATTTTTAATATGAAAAAAGATGAAATTGATTGTTTGTTAAATAGTGAAATTAATGGTCACTATTATGAAGATGAATTAAAAAGAAGATTATTGAATGTTAAGTTGGAAGAAAGTAAAAAAAAAGAAGAAAAATTAATGAAAATTTTTTATGAAAAAGTTAAGAAAAAAAATAATTTTAATATTAATAATAATAATAATTTGTTATTAAGTAATAAAAATAATAATAATATTAAAAATTATACGAAAATTCAACAAAATCCAAAAAAATTGTTGCCTATTATTAATAATAATGAAAATGAAAAAAATAATAATGTTGAATATTTTAAAAATAAAATTGAAATGAATAATTTTATTCAAAATTTAAGATATTTATTGTTAAAAAATAAAGAATCTAAAAAAAATAATAATAATAAAAGTATTAATTATTCTAATAATAAAAATAATAAACTTGAATTAAATAAAAGTAATTTAGATGATGAAAATGA